>OHRW01000204.1_pt1 | contig 37015 bp, 24 predicted proteins | sample 1578541 | NCBI WGS metagenome assembly OHRW01 (sample SAMEA3879519, study PRJEB24766) | human gut metagenome | biome: human-associated habitat; feature: feces | place: USA | collected 1985/1987 | reverse complement strand
GTAGTCGGCTGCCGTCATTTTCACTGCGATACGGTATTTCAGTTTCTCGGTTGCTTCCTTCTTGGGGCGACCTCCCTTGTTGCGTTCCTTGTGTTCCTTTGTCTGTTCCATATTTTATTCCTTTTAATTCGGTTACTGATTCAACTGTATAGACCGACGGGATGCCACCTCCTGCAATTTGGATGGTGGGTGGCAAGCGGTTTCGGTACACCCGAAACACAAACTTGCTACCTCCCAATCCTTAAGGAATGAGTTTCGGGCATCTCCCGTTTTTCTCATTCGGGATGTCATAATCCCAACCCTTTCTTCTTGGGTTTTACGATAGTTCTTAGCGGTGGACTAACGGCTAATTTCTGCCGGATTCCACGCAGGTAATCGTTCAGGTCTTTATGCCCTTTGTAGTTGTCGGAGAAGTCGCGGATGCGTCCGGCGAACTTCCTTTCCAATTCCCGATACGCCTTTCTTCCCGCCTCGTCATTGTCGAGCATGCAGTGGATACGTCCATACCCGTGCAGCACATCTATAGCTTTGGAAACATTGGCGGTCGAATTGAGGATGACGTAATCCTGCCTGTCAAGGTCGGGCAAGTTCGAGCAGTTCCTCTTCCGCAACGTGAGGAATGAAAGATAGTCCATCATGCCCTCGAATACAAGGCATTTCTCTCTCGCTTCTCCCTGTTGCCGAATATGGCTGATGTCTTTGGGTGCGACACAGCCTTTGAAAAAACGGTTACGCACTTCAAATCCTCCCGCCACATTCGGAAAACCGATGGCGAAATAGGGCTTGCCGTTATGGGTGAAGTGGAGCTCTTTACATTGCGCCTTTGCCAAAGCGATGTTTATGCCCCGTTCCTGCAAGTATCGGAGCAATGCCGGATGGGTGAGTTCGCCCACCTCCAAATGTTGGAAACTCGGTTCGGATGCCTGCTGGCGAAAAGAGAAAGATATGGGACGGATGTGTGGTGCCTGTTCCGCTATCTTGCCAAGCAGATAAGGCACATGGTCGGATGCGTACAGTACCCCTGCAAGTGCGATGATGTTACCACCTCTTCCCAGTCCATAATCGAACCACAGGTTGCGGTCGGTGTTCACCTTGAACGAGGCTTCCGTTTCCTGACGGAACGGGGATTTATACCACAGGCAGTTTCCCTGTTGCTTTACGGGCGAATAACCCAAACTTTGCAGATAGTCCGCAATTTTGATTTGTTTTGCTTCTTGGATGTTCATGATATAATTTCTATGGATTTGATGATGACTGTAAAAACGTTGATTTGATGAATGAGATATGTATTGTCCTATACGTTAATGCTTTATATTCTCAACATCTTCTCAACAAACCACTCACAAATAGAGAATCCAACAAACTGATGCTGTTTCCCTCTCAACTTTTCTTTTCGATTGTTGAGAATTTGTTGAGAGTGTATGCTGTTTATTATCAGTATGGTTATATCATTATTCATCAATTCAACAAAAAAAGAATAGTATTACAGGGATTCAAGTTGTTCCCTTGTGACGGTGTAGAAACGACCGACTCTTTTTATCGGCTCATATCGGCACTCCCGATTGTAATTGAATTGGTAAGTGGTATATGTAAGCCCGTTAGAGGCAGGAGTAAGTTTCCAACATTCCTGCAATACCTTTCTGACTTGGTGCTTCTCCACCTTTACCTGCGAATGTACCAGCAAAAGAAGAATGTCGTTGTGGCAGAACGAGAATGTGTCCGTGCCGACACTTTCCATAATGTCAAGGATAAGTTCGCACATCTCTATCTCCAATCGGTTGCGGTTGCTGCGGATAATCTTCTGCAAGGCTTCGGTATGCAGCAAAGAGGGCGCAAACCACATACGGCTTTCCTTTTCGGTGGAAAGTTGTCTGTATTGCAGGTAATACAGAAAGGCAGGTATCTCAGCTTTCAGCTTTTGCAGGAAGTCTGTGTCATCGGATTGCAGACGGTCTATCTTGCGCACCCAATAGCGTGTTTCACCTGCATCAATGATAACAGGCAGATACTCGTTGTTGGAGCATAGCACGAACTTGGCAAAGAACGCTATCTCGTCACGGTCTTTGCCTTTGGCTTCCACCTTGTAGGAAAGTGTGGTGCTGAGGTTCTTCAACCGCTCGCTGTCCTCCCTGCGGTTGAGCAATACCTCGTCCACCACGATGAGCAGTTTTCCTGCCCAGTCGGAATTGAACTGGCTGCGGAAGTCCTCGTTGGTATTGAAAGTGACATTGTTTTGAAACACAGCTTTCAGGAAGTTCAGGAATGTACTCTTGCCCGTGTTGCGTTCTTCTGATACCAACAGCAGGATAGGCAGTTTCTGCACGGGTTGCAGGTAGAGCAATTGAAGATAGTCCATGCCCAATTCATACTGTTCACCGAAGATATGGCGCACCAATGACCGGATACAGGGAAACTCGCCTTGTTGCGGACGGTGTCCTATCGGCTCGTAGAGGTTCAGGAACTTGTCCACCACGGGACGGTAGTCCACATGGTCGGGGACGGTGCAGAAGCCGTCGTACTTCGGCACGGTGGCGAGATAGTCCTTGCCGTAGTCCTGCCGCAGTGTTTCGTTGTTCCACACGATGCGCTTCTTCACATAGCCTCCGTTCAGACGGGGCTGGTTCACTAACTTGTAGAGGGTAGTACCCACACGGATAAACTCCTCATTTTCAAAGTTGCCTTGTTTCATTAGCACTTCTTTTTTTGTTTAATCAGTGCAAAACTCGGCAATTAGCGCAGAACGGATTAACAACTCACGCATACCTCACGTAAGATTTTCTTGGATTTGGCTTTATGACATACTACAAAAGCCCGAAGAAATGCCATTCTAATGGATTTTTCTTCGGGTTTGTCGTAATCGTACGTATGAATGGCAATACACCTATTCACATACTCGTATAAATACATTGTTGGCAATGGGAATACGCATAGGTCTCACTACTTCATGTCGTCATATCATTAGAACTTATGCCTGATAATTAGACATATCCCAACCATTTATACCCAGCGAAAAGAAGATATTTGTTTTCTCTTTTCGCAAGTACAGCCTTTTAAATATGGCATTGCGCACCTGTTCCGCACCGAAGCTGTCAATGCGGAAAGCAAGTGCGACTATCATCGGAAAGCTGAACACATCGGCATGATACCCGTTCTCCTGCCGAACATACTTCTGTACCTCGTATTCTTTTAATGCTCCACTGTTATAGATGTTTCTGATGGCAGAACGAAGTGTCGGAGCAATTACTCCGAACAGTTCCACCAATTCCGGCTCGCTCATCCAAATGTTTGAGACATTCTCCGGCATGATGATATTGCCGGATTCATTCACTGTTATGCTGTTTCTTCTCATACTCATGACATCGTTATTCCGTTAAACGTCTTACTCAGTTTGTCGCCGAACATGGTCAGGTCGTTGTCGAGCTTCTGCGTGGTTATCTTTGCGTAGAGTTGGGTCGTGACTATATTCGTATGTCCCAACACACGGCTTACGCTTTCAATGGGCATCCCCTTGCTCAAAGCTAATGTTGCGAAGCCATGACGACTGCAATGAAATGATATTGACTTGGTTATGCCACATTCCCTTATCATCCGTTTCAACGGTTTGCAGATAGACCAATAGTTCAAGCCGGGGAATATACGATTGTCTTTCTGCATCGGTCGGTAGCGTTCGACTATCTGCAAGGGTATATCCAGCAGCTTCACTTGGAAGGCGACTTTTGTCTTGTGGCGTTTGGACAATATCCACTTCTCGCCGTTCACCTCCACGATGTTGTCATTCGTCAGTTCCTGAATGTCCACGAACGACAAGGCGGTGAAACTGGCAAAGATGAAAATGTCACGGATGTATGCGAGCTTGCTGTCTGCAAACTCATGTGTCATGACCGCTTTCAGTTCATCCTCCGTCAGATATTCCCGTTCTTTCACATTGGGGCTGATATGAAACTGGATGAAAGGATTGCGCGGTATCAACCCGTTATAATGCGCTTTCATGACCACGCCTTTCAGCCACATACAGTTTGCCCATATCGAACCGTTCCGCAATCCGGCTTCAGTCGAGAGGTATGCGGCGAACTCCTTGATGAAATCGGGAGTAAGTTCCAACATGGACATATCGCTGCGTCTGTAAAACGACTTGATAAAGGCGGCTACATGGTTTCTTGCCCGTACACGTGCCCGATAGGTAGCCATTACCCTGTCTTTGCCTACCCGTTTCTTGAACACTTCGTTCTCACGGTCGAATGCTTTTAGCAGCGTCTCATACTCGCTGCCGATTCCCTGATAGGCGTTGCGCACCATCTCAGCCGTAACAAATGCCTCGCGGTCTGAAATGCGCTGGTAATGTTTGATGATTTGCGCCTTGATGTTGTCAAGGGCAAGGTTGATGTCTCGTGCCTCGCGGCTCTTGCCTTTCGCCTTGTTTCCTTTCACGTCCCAAAGCGTTTTCGGGATGTTCTGCTTACAACTGAACTGCGCCACAGTCCCGTTGATTGTCACTCGTCCCATGATGGGGACAATACCGTTTTTCTCCTTGCTGCCGTTCACGTAGAACAGAACCTTGAATGTGCTTCTTGCCATACTCGTTTTTTGTTTGCAAAGTTATTACTCAACGAGTTAGACCTTGATATGCCAACCTGTGCCACAAGCTGCCAAATACAACACGGTGTGTTAAAAATCACCATTCGGCGGGTAATGATTTGGAGACCGTTCTTCTTCATAAATCCGCTTTCCTTTACGTTACCTCGATTTTTCGCCTGTCCTCATTTGTCTTCGCAAACGCCTTATTGACAGGCATTACGAAGACATTTGTCCCTTTTTATTCGTCTTTTCCAGAGATTTATCGTATCTTTGTCAATAGGTCACATTAAATACTTGGTACTATGAACCAGACTATTTATCCCATCGGTATACAGAATTTCGAGAAGATTCGCAAGGACGGCTATCTCTACGTCGACAAGACCGCCTTGGTTTATCAATTGGCGAATACCGGAAGTTACTACTTCCTCAGCCGTCCCCGACGTTTCGGGAAAAGCCTGTTACTCTCTACTCTGGAAGCCTATTTCCAAGGGAAGAAAGAGCTATTCGAAGGATTGGCGATCGCGAATCTGGAGAAAGAGTGGATGGAGTATCCCATCCTGCATCTGGATTTGAATGCCGAGAAATACTCAGACGCAGGCGCCTTGGAAAGCATACTACGGCGTTTCTTGAATCTTTGGGAAGACCGGTGGGGGAAGGATGACAGGGAGATCACACCTTCCGATCGTTTCACCGGTGTGATACGCCGAGCTTATGAGAAAACAGGACGAAGAGTTGTCGTGCTGGTAGACGAGTACGACAAGCCTTTACTCCAAGCCCTAGAGAACGCAGAGCTTCAAGAGGCATATCGTGCGATATTAAAGGCGTTCTACGGTGTGTTGAAAACCATGGACGGATATATCCGGCTGGCATTTCTAACTGGTGTCACGAAGTTCGGGAAAGTGAGCGTATTCAGCGACCTAAATAACTTGGACGATATATCTATGCGAGAGCCATACGCCGCGATTTGCGGGATTACGGAAGCAGAGTTACTAACTTATTTCGACGGAGATATCCATAAACTGGCCTCCTCCCTCGAACTGACCTATGATGAAACACGCTCCTTGCTGAAAAAGCGTTACGACGGCTATCATTTCGTAGCCAACGTACCGGGTATCTATAACCCTTTCAGCCTGCTGAATACCTTTAAATATATGCGGCCTGAGGATTATTGGTTCGAGACCGGAACACCTTCTTATTTAGTAGAGTTACTCAAGCACACCCATTACGACCTCTATGAGCTGGCAAATACCGAAACCGATGCCGATGTGCTGAATAGTATCGACTCAACCTCTAGCAATCCTGTCCCTGTCATTTACCAAAGCGGCTACCTTACGATCAAGGATTATGATTCTCGCTTTGGTATCTATAAACTAGGATTTCCCAATTTAGAGGTAGAAGAAGGCTTTGTCAAATACCTGCTTCCTTTCTACACCAGTGTTAGCGCCCCAAAGACTCCTTTCGAAATCGGGCGTTTTGTCCGGGAGGTGGAGAATGGTGATTACGACGCTTTCTTCCGTCGCTTGCAAAGCTTCTTCGCCGACACCCCTTACGAGGTGATCGCTGGCCAAAAGCCGGAACGAGACACGGAGTTGCATTACCAAAATGTACTTTTCATTGTCTTCCGACTGATCGGGCTTTACGCCAAGGTGGAATACCACACCTCAAACGGTCGTATCGACCTCGTCGTACAGACCGATCGTTACATATACATCATGGAGTTTAAGTTGAATGGCTCCGCGGAAGATGCCCTGCGGCAAATCGACGAGAAACGATACGCCCTGCCTTTCGCCAACGATGGACGCAAGGTTTTCAAGATCGGTGTAAACTTTTCTTCCGAGACACGAAACATTGAGCGGTGGGTGGTGGAATAAAAAAGCCTATGTTTTCGCACACACGCTATACATTATTCGAAATAAACCCTTACATTTGCGAAAAACATAATACTATACCACCATGAGTAAGAAAGTCATAACTTTCGGAGAGATCATGCTTAGGCTGGCTACTCCGGACTATTTACGCTTTTGCCAAGCCAATCAGTTCAACGCTACTTTTGGCGGAGGGGAAGCGAATGTCGCCGCCTCACTCGCCAACTATGGCATAGAGACTGAGTTTGTAACCCGTTTACCCAAAAATGACATCGCCCGTGCCTGCGTTATGGAATTACGCAAACAGGGTATCGGAACATCCAAGATCATTTACGGAGGGGAACGGTTAGGCATTTATTTTCTGGAGACCGGAGCGGTCGCTCGTGCCAGCAAGGTGGTATATGACCGGGCTCATTCTTCCATCGCCGAGATCCAACCGGGGATGATCGATTGGGACGAGGTATTCAAAGATGCCTCTTGGTTTCACTGGACAGGTATCACGCCAGCCATATCCGAAGGTGCCGCCAACGTATGCTTGGAAGCGATACAGGCGGCAAACCGATTGGGCATCACGGTATCCTGCGACCTCAACTACCGGAAAAATCTCTGGAAATACGGTAAGACAGCCCATGAGGTCATGCCGGAACTAGTAGCCGGATGCGATATCATCTTAGGAAACGAGGAAGATGCCGAGAAAGTCTTCGGTATCAAGCCCGAAGGTTTCGACGCCGCTGCCACGGAAGGCGAGGTACACGCCGCCTCTTTCCTGTCGGTATGTACCCAATTAATGGCTCGATTTCCACGTGCACGGAAAGTTATCATCACGCTAAGAGGCTCCATCAATGCCAATCATAACACATGGGGCGGAGTGCTATACGCCGACAACCGGTTGTACGAATCCCGCCGGTATGACATCACCCATATCGTAGATCGTGTAGGTGGAGGCGATTCTTTTATGGGAGGTCTTATTTACGGTTTGCTCTCCTACCCCGGTGACGACCAGAAAGCCTTGGACTTCGCGGTAGCGGCTTCCTGCCTGAAACACACGATCTACGGAGACTTCAACCAAGTAACCGTAGAGGAAGTAGAAAAACTCATGTCCGGCGACACCTCCGGCCGTGTCTCCCGCTAATTTTCAATTCTCAACTTTCAATTTTTAATTCCCAACATGGCTCGATTCAATAAAATACAAACATTACAGGCTATCATCCAAACCGGAATGGTGCCCGTCTATTATAATAAAGAGGTAGAGATCGCAAAACAAGTTGTAAAAGCCTGTTACGAGGGAGGCGTCAGAGCCTTCGAGTTTACTAACCGGGGAGATTTCGCCCACGAGGTATTTGGCGAACTGGTAAAATACGCCGCCAAGGAATGTCCGGAATTAGTATTGGGCGTAGGTTCTATCGTAGACCCGGCCACAGCCGCCTTATTCATACAGCTAGGGGCAAACTTCGTAGTCGGTCCGCTGTTTAACCCGGAGATAGCGAAGATATGTAACCGTCGCCTCATCCCTTATACGCCCGGCTGCGGTTCCGTATCCGAGATCGGCTTTGCCCAAGAAACAGGTTGCGACCTTTGCAAGATATTCCCCGCCGGAAATGTAGGAGGTCCCTCATTTGTCAAGAACATAAAGGCGCCCATGCCATGGACCCTAATCATGGCGACCGGTGCCGTGGAGCCGACAGAGGAGAATCTATCCGCTTGGTTCAAGGCCGGCGTGACCTGCGTAGGAATGGGGTCCAAACTCTTCCCCAAAGAAGCGATAGCGGAAAACGATTGGCAATCCATTACTGATTTATGCCGCGACGCCTTATCTATCATTCAAAAGTATCGCCAAGTATGAAAAGCTTTTTAGATCAAGATTTCTTGCTCCAGACCGACACGGCCCGTGAGTTATATCACGAGCATGCGGCGAAGATGCCCATCATTGATTACCATTGCCATCTGGATCCCCGGCAAATAGCGGAGAATCACCAATTCGAGGATCTTACGGAGATATGGCTGGGCGGAGACCATTACAAATGGCGGGCGATGAGAGCGAATGGCATTCCCGAGGAATACATCACCGGAGATAAGCCCTCTTATGAGAAATTCCTTAAATGGGCCGAGACGATGCCTTACACGATGCGAAATCCGCTTTATCATTGGACGCATCTGGAGCTTAGCCGTATATTCGGAATCCATAAAGTCTTGAATCCGGCTTCCGCCAAGGAAATCTACACAACTTGTACGGATAAACTACGTACCCCCGAGTATCGTGCGCAAGCCATCATGAAACGGATGAACGTAGAGATCGTTTGTACGACCGACGATCCTATAGATTCCTTGGAATACCATCAAAAAATACGTTCAAACGGATGCCACACTCGTGTATATCCGGCATGGCGACCGGACAAGGTACTCGCTATCGATAATTTCAAGGCGCTTAATGACTATTTGTCCAAGCTGGAGGAGGCTGCCGATAAGACCATCCTCACCTACAAGCATTTATTGGAGGCTTTACAAAAACGACATGATTTCTTCGCCGCCCAAGGGTGCCGGTTATCGGACCACGGGTTGGATACATTCTATGCCGAACCTTATACCGAGCAGGAGATTGAGGTGATCTTCCTCAAGGCTCGTATGGGCAAATCGCTCACGGAGCAGGAAGTTCGCAAATACCGTTCGGCATTGCTATACGAATTGGCGGCGATGGATGCCCAGAGTGGATGGGTACAACAATTCCATATCGGCGCTAACCGAAATAATAACAAACGGATGTTCAAGTTATTAGGACCGGACACGGGTTTCGACGCTATCGACGATCAGCCGATCTCCGTATCCATGAACCGCTTTTTCAGCCGTTTAGATCAAGAAGGGCTGTTAGCGAAAACGATCGTTTACAACCTGAACCCCCGCGACACCGAGTTGATGGTAGCCAATGCCTACAATTTCAACGACGGCAGTGTACCCGGGAAGATGCAATATGGAGCGGCTTGGTGGTTCCTCGATCAGATCAAAGGCATGGAAGATCAATTAAATGCGCTTTCCAGCCTCGGTCTTTTAAGCCGTTTCGTCGGTATGCTGACAGATTCCCGTAGCTTCCTGTCATATCCCCGTCATGAGTATTTCCGCCGGATCCTTTGTAATATGCTAGGCAATGAGATAGAGAAAGGCTTATTGCCCGCCTCCGAGCTTTCCTTCATTGGACAGATGGTGGAGGACATCAGTTACAACAACGCTAAACGATACTTTGATTTCTGATTACTGCAACCCGCATTGCAGTGTTACTGCACGCCTGTCGCAGTAACACTGCACGTGCGTTGCAGTAAGGCTGCAACAGCTTTGCAACATTTTATTCACAAACGCTTCATAAGACCTTCCACTATACTCGCACATATTACGCCTACTTTTGCGGCAGATTTAGATAAACACTAAAATACGCAAACATGAAACAACGGCTTTATGATTTCATCCCTGTCAAGCATCTATGCGTAGGGATGTCTTTATGTGGCATAGTGGCAGGTACCCAAACCGCTCAAGCTTCTCCCGTCTTCGGGCAATCATCGGGCTTAGAACATCCGAGTCCCAGCATCTACCAACAAAGTACGAAACAGATTTCCGGTATCGTCAAAGACCAGGCGGGGATTCCCGTAATTGGCGCGAACGTGATCGTAAAAGGGACGACAAACGGAGTAATCACTGGGCTCGATGGAGATTTCCTACTGGAAGTTCCGGAAAACGCTACCTTAGAGATCAGTTATATCGGTTATATGACGCAAAGTATCCCGATAAACGGGAAAACGACCTTCAACATCATCCTAGAAGAAGATACGCAGAAATTGGATGAGGTAGTCGTACTCGGTTATGGAGCGGGGCAACGCAAACAAGATCTCTCCGCTTCCGTGGGCGTGCTGAACAACACGGAAGACCTGGTGGCCCGTCCGGTTACCTCTACCGAAAGTATGTTGCAAGGGCAGTTAGCGGGTGTTACCGTACAAGCGAACGGTGGAGACCCGACGGCTACACCCTCGATCGTGATTCGTGGACAGGGCTCACAGAATGGCGATAACGTATTATGGGTTGTTGACGGTGTTCCCGGCGCACCCATCGCCTCTATGAATGATATCGAGACGATTGTCGTCTTAAAAGATGCTGCCTCTGCCGCTATCTATGGAGCGCAATCCGGAGCCGGCGGTGTTATCTTGGTAACCACCAAGAAGGCGAAAGAGGGCAAGACCTCGTTGAGCTATGACGCGACTTTCGGTGTTCGTAAAGCTAGCAACGTAATCGAGCCGTTAAATGCGGAAGAGCAACTCGAGATGCGAAAACTGTCTTACGCAAACGCGGGGCTTACATTGCCGACCGGTTGGGATTTGACCAAGAACCCATGGGTAGGTACCACACGTACCAACTGGATGGACGAGATCTTCCGCACCGCTTTCTACCAACGCCATAACGTAGCCTTGAATGTTGGTTCAGAGAATGCCTCCAACCGTGTTTCATTTGCTTACGATAACGATGAAGGTGTATTGATCAATACTTTCAACAAGAACCTTTCACTTCGTTACAACGGTAAATTCAAATTGAATAAATGGGTGACCATCACCGAAGACGTGGTTTGGAAAAACAACGAAAGCCGTTCAAAAGATACCGACAGTGGTTATACGGGAGTTGTCGCGGCGGCTATGTATATGCCTGCCAGCGCTACGGTTTACAATCCGCTGGATGGTACTTACGGTGGAACAACGACCGAAGACCCGGATTACATCGCCAAATATGGCTCCAACTTCGCGGATATCCACGGAGACGCTGTCAATCCGGTTCGCTTGCTGGAAGCGGAAAACCGCTATGACCGAACCAGCGACATCTGGAGTACGACCAGTCTGGAACTAGCGAATATCGTTACCGGCTTGAAGTTCACGAGCCGTTTCACTTACAACCTGAAGAATAATCTATATAAGAACTTCAGCCCGATCCGTGACGAGGTGGGAAAACCCTCCTTGACAAATAATCTGGATGAAACGACTTACCGTGCAGACGCATGGAAAACGGAAAACACATTGACTTACGACAATACGTTTAATGACATGCACACCGTGGGTGTCTTACTATCCACTACGGCCGATCATTACAGCAAGCGAGGGCTAGAGGTTAATGGAAAAGATTTATCGGACGAATCCACTTATTTGCAATATCTATCCTATGCGAATTCCGTTTCCGCTACCGATTATTTGACCGGTCCTGACGCAAACGTATCCTTGATCGCCCGTCTGGCTTATTCCTTCAACGATCGTTACTTCGTTACAGCCTCTTGGCGTCGTGATTACGCAGGCCGTCTACCTAAAGATAATAACTATGGCGACTTCCCTGCCGTAACAGCCGGATGGAAAATCTCTAATGAATCTTTCTTCCCGAAGAGCGAGACACTGAATTTATTGAAGATCCGTGCTTCTTGGGGACGTGTCGGTAATCTGGGATCTATCGGTTACAATTACAAATCAGCTTTATTAGGTAAGAATTATTGGTCGGAGCAGGCACAGTACGGCGTAGAATCGAACAAGATTTGGGGAAACTTCGTCTATAACTCTACCGCATTAAATCCCAACTTAACATGGGAAACTTCCGAGCAATGGGACTTAGGTCTAGATGTGAACATGTTCGACAATCGCTTGAGCATGGCATTCGACTATTTCGACAAACGCACGTTCAACTTGATCCAGTCGCAAACGATGAACTGGCCGGGAACGATCGGTATCGATGCCATGTTAGTCAATCAAGGTGAAGTCCGCAACCGAGGTTTCGAGGCACAAATCAATTGGAACCAACAAGTAAATAAAGATTGGTCGTACTTCGTTTCCGGAAACTTCTCTTATCTAAAGAACTGGGTTTCTGATATTGGGGTAAAGAACGCAGACGGAACCCCGGGCGTTTGGACAGGTATCACCAAAAATGATGCATATTTCGATGGAAGTTATCGTAACCTTCCATATATGTATCAAACAGCCGAAGGAGAACCGCTGGCCTCTTTCTATCTGATCAAGACTGACGGCATTTTTCAAAGCGACGCAGAGGCAGCCGCTTATGTAAACAAAGACGGAAAACGAATCCAACCGGACGCTGTAGCCGGCGATTTGAAATTCGTCGATGCCAATGGTGATGGAGTCATCAATGATGAAGACCGTCAATACTGCGGTAGCGCTACACCTAAAACTACATTCTCATTCTCCGGAGGATTCACTTGGAAGAAGCTTTCCGTAAGCGCTATGTTCCAAGGCGTAGGTGGAGCACAAGCTTTATATGTAGGTAAATATATGGCCTTAAGCGATGTAGAAGGAAACTTCAACCGCTCAAAAGAGATCATGAACGCTTGGAGTCCGTCGAATACAGGGTCGAATATTCCACGCTTATCGAAAAACGACCCGAATAGCAACTTTAGCACACCGTCTGATTGGTATCTGGAGAATGCTTCTTACTTGCGTTTGAAGAACTTCACCGTATCCTATGACTTGAGTGATGTTATCCGGAAATGCGCTCACCTGCAAGAACGCAACAGCATGATGTCGGTTTACCTTAGCGGTGAGAACCTCTTCACGATCACGAACTATTCAGGAATGGACCCGGAAACCGGCGGTTGGGATGCCTTGAAGTATCCGGTTTCACGCGTATTCTCTGTCGGAGTCAAATTGACATACTAATCGGGTGTTTTAAAAGATATTCATATTAACAAAGGATCAAAATGAAAAGATATATTACAGTATTAGCATTATCCGCATTGGTTTGTAGTTCTTGTAGCGACTTCCTCGACGTTCAGCCGGAAGGAAACGCAACTACAACCTCCTATTTCTTGAATGATCAACAGGCCATTGATGCCATTGACGGATTATATGAAAGATTCCATCAAGAGGGTTGTTACGGCCGTGAGTTATTCTGGGAACAGGGAGCCGCATGCGACATTGTTTGGGGACGTACACGCGGTTATAACTCTTTGGCGACCTTAGCCTATACCGGTGATGAATCTCCTCTAAGAGATGTATTCAGCCGTATGTATTCTACTATGTCCCGTGCGAATTGGATCATCCAAGAATTAGTGAAGAAAGAAAAGGGAACGACGCTGACCGCCGTCGAGAAACGCAGCTTGGGGGAAGCTTACTTCAGTCGCGGCTGGGCACATTATCTGATCGCTTATCGGTACGGTACGGATAAACAAGGAGTACCTTTCGTACGTTACGAGGACTTCCCCGACGATTACGACAACTCCATACCGCCTCAGCAAGCTACCGTTATGGACAATTATAAACTGATCATCGAAGATATGGACAAGGCAATCGCCTACCTTCCAAACTTCGAATCCTATGACGCTGACAACCGGGGCCGGGCACATCAGGCTGCTGCCGTGGCGTTCAAAGCGAAAACTTATGCTTACTGGGCTACTTGGGATGCTACCCAATGGAACAACGTCATCGAGATGGTCAATCAATTGGAGAACAACTACAATCGAGATCTAGCTCCTACATTCGCGGAACTATTCTCGTCTGACTTGAAAGATTATTGGAACGCCGAATATCTCTGGACTATTCCGAGTATCGGCGGCGCACTACCGGGCGGTACCGAATTCCCGGGCATTATCCTTGAGAACAAAGGATGGGGCAAATATAATGGTTGGGGGCAGATGAAGCCCTCTTACGACATCTACGAAGAAATGGCGAAAGATGGTAAAGGTAATGACCGTTTAGTACGTTCAATCTTGGAATACAACCAAGAGTTCCCGTTCTTCGGCGAGACACGCAAATTCTGGTCTACCTCCGACCTTGAAGCTGGTTTCATGATCAATAAATACATGGACGCTTTCAAATACTCAGACCCTGTAGGTGAAGGAGCCGTGAGTGCTAACGGAGACTGGCCTACGGTCCGTGTCAATTTCCCGATCATCCGTTTCGCAGAAATGTTATTGTTCCGTGCCGAGGCATATTTAATGACAGGTCAAGCCGATAAAGCAACCGCAGACATCAACCGTATCCGCCTACGCTCCAACTTGACACCGCTTGCCGGCACCGCCACGATGAAGGATCTATATCACGAACGCCGTTGTGAATTGGCTTTTGAGTTTACAGATCATCTATTCGACTTAAAGCGTTGGAACCGTTCTTCCAATACCGACATAAAGACATTGGCCGATAAAGAGTTGAACGCACATCCACGTATCCGCAGATATGAAGACCGGGCGAATCCGGAATCCGCGTTCACGATTATTGATTACGAAGATTACACCAACAAAAACGCCTATCAAGCGCATATGATGGTATTCCCGTATCCAAGTGAAGAGATTACTAAATCGAATGGTCAATTGAAGCAGAACGAGGGATATTAACCGGCTCCTTTAAACCGATCAAGGTACGAATAAGATTCAATTACGGGCTGTCTCAGAAAATGAAACAGCCCGTGTTATTTTCTACCGGGTAAAAACGCATATCTCAAATAGGTAGCTTACCTTTGCCTATTGTATACTATATATTAAACAAAAAATATACCATGAGATTAATTCAAACGCTTTCTTCTTGCTTGTGTACAGGGATAATAGCCTTATTCACGGCCTGTAGCCAAGCTCCACAATCCCCCATCGATTCCGTGGATCCGTTTATCGGCACGGGATTTCACGGACACACGTATCCCGGGGCCACGGCTCCTTACGGAGCGGTCCAACTCAGTCCGGACACCCGGAAAGGGAATTGGGACGCTTGTTCCGGTTATCATTACAGCGATTCTACCTTAATGGGTTTTTCCCATACCCATTTAAGCGGTACGGGATGTATCGACCTTGGCGATATCCTATTCCGTCCGTCACTCCAGACACCTCTAGCGTTCTCGCACTCGGACGAGAAGGCTTCCCCGGGTTACTACTCGGTGAATCTCAGGGAGGCAGGTGTATTAGCGGAACTTACCACGACCCCGCATGTCGGGATACACCGATATACCTATAAAAAAGAGACAGAGGCTACGTTGGTGGTCGATATGGACCATTTATTGGATAACGAATATATGTACGAGGGCTGGGTGAAGCGAACCGGGGATAACGAGCTTACCGGTATGCGGCGTACCCGGGGCTGGGTAGACAATCAATATGTCTTCTTTGTAGCGCAGTTCTCGCAACCGTTCTCTTCCATGGAACAGCCTTCCGAACGGCAAGCCGTACTTACCTTCGATACGACTACCGGAAAGCCCATCGTCTGCAAAGTCGGGGTATCGATCGTAAATGAGGAGAACGCCCGTCTGAACCTTGAGCAAGAGACGGATTCCTATGGCTTTGATTTCGATGCCATCCATCAAGCGACACGCTCCGATTGGGAAAAAGAGCTGGACGTTATCACGGTAGAAGGAGGCACCGAAGCCGAGCGCACGAATTTCTACACGGCGCTATACCATAGCAAGATCATCCCGAATATAGCGAGCGACGTGAACGGACAATACCGCCGTCACGACATGAGCGTAGCGACGATCCCGGCAGGTCGCCGCCAATTCTCCACCTTCTCCACTTGGGACACCTTCCGGGCCTGGCATCCGATGATGACTCTGTTGGATACTACCTTGGTGAATGATATGGTACAGTCTCTCTTGGATATGTACGACGCCAGCGGCGAGCTTCCGTTATGGCCCTTATCGGCAGGCGAGACCGGGACCATGATCGGTTATCACTCCACATCGATTATAGCGGACGCTTATTTAAAAGGTATTCGCGGATATGACGCGGAACACGCTCTCGAAGCGATGAAGATCTCCGCTGAGAAGAATAAGAAAGGAGCGGATTATTATATAAAGGAAGGCTTCATCCCGACGAATATCAAGAAAGAATCGGTTTCCTGCCTATTGGAATTCGCCTACGATGATTGGTGTATCGCACAAATGGCGAAAGCTTTAGGACATATGGATGATTATGAGACGTTCATCAAGCGCTCCCAGAATTTTATCAACGTATTCGACGGTAGTACCCGGTTCTTCCGGGGCAAACGGCAGGATGGGAATTGGGAGACTCCTTTCGATCCATTCGCCATCGGACGTTCCTATACGGAGGCTACGGCCTGGCAATATCGTTTCTTTACCCCGCATGACGTATATGGATTGACCCAGTTGTTCGGAGGCCGGGAGGCGTTCATCGCTGATCTGGATAGCTTATTTATGGTTACCTCCGAGGTAGTCGGCGATCTGGTAGACGTTACCGGATTGGTCGGTCAATACGCGCATGGCAACGAGCCTAGCCACCACATGGCTTACCTATATAGCTATGTGGGCCAGCCCTGGAAGACACAGGAATGGACCCGTCGCTTGCTGGACGAGATGTACCAGCCCACGCCGGAAGGCATCATCGGCAATGAGGATTGCGGCCAGATGTCCGCTTGGTATATCTTGAGCAGCCTCGGCTTCTACTCCGTATGTCCGGGTAGCAACCAGTTTATCCTAACGACCCCGTTGTTCGATAAGGCGAACATGAAGCTGGGCAATGGCAAGACATTGGTCATTACCGCCAACCAGCCGGATAAGAACAAGTATATCACGAAGGTTACCTTAAACGGCGAGGAGATATCGCATTGCTACATCACCTACGACCAGTTGATGCAAGGAGGCACACTGGACTTTACGCTCTCGGCGACACCGGACAAGCGTTGGGGAACCGCTCCCGAGTACGCTCCCTATTCCTATACGGAGCAACCTACCGTCTCTATCCCTTACATAGCGAATGATCTGGATTTATTTGAAGGAGAGATTACGGCGGAACTAAAATCCACGACACCCGAAGCGGTTATCCATTACACGCTTGACGGATCAGAACCGGATGAGAACGCTCCGGTATACAGCGAGCCATTCGTCTTAAAAGAGACCACGATTATCAAGGCCAAAGGATATAAAAAGGGATTCGTACCCAGCCGCACGTACTCGATCCAAGCGACAAAAGCCGTATTACGCCCCGCGTTATCCATACAGCCTACGAAGCATGGGGTAGCTTATACCTATTACGAAGGAGAGTTCCAATGGGTAGCCGATCTGCAAAAGGCGAAGGTGGTCGAGACCGGAACAATACCTGAGCCTTCTATCCTGAACGCTAAATTGCCAGATCATTTCGGTTATATCTTCACCGGATATATATACGCCCCGGAAGATGGAGTCTATGAGTTCAGTACCCGCTCGGATGACGGTAGCGTCCTCTATATCGGCAAAGAAAAGGTAGTGGACAATGATGCCTCCCACGCCGCCATCGACGCAACGGGACGCATCCCCTTACAAAAAGGCTACCACCCCTTCGCCTTGCATTATTTCGAGGATTACGAGGGTGAGTACCTAGGCTGGAGCTGGCGTACGCCAAGCATGTCCAAACTAGACGCGATCCCAACAGAGAACCTTTATATAAATTGATAATATTAAATACTGAATCATATGAGAAGAACAACTCTATCCGTACTATCCGCCTTAGCCATCCTGCTATCCGGCATGATCGTTCCGGAGGCCGCGGCACAAAGTCGCCGAGACAAAGAACAAACGTATGTACTAGAGAAACCTTACGAGGTCAAGAAACTAGTCCCCCCTACCGGAAAGAAAATAAAGAACGTGATCCTCATGATCGGCGACGGCATGAGCCTTATGCACATGTATTCCGCTTGGACCGCCAACCGGGGCAAGCTCTGGCTAGACAACTCCCAATACACCGGCCTCTCGAAAACCTATTGCGCCAACCGCCTCATCACCGACTCCGGAGCCGGAGGTACCGCACTGGCCACCGGCCATAAAACGAACTACCATATGGTAGGCGTAGACCCGGAAGGCAAGCCCTTGGAATCTTTGGCTACCTTGGCGAATAAGAAAGGCCTGTCAAGCGGCATCGCCGTTACCTGTCGCCTATGGGACGCTACGCCCGCCGACTTCTGCTGCCACAATACGGATCGCGACGCCGAGGCCGAGATCGTAGCGGATTACGTGAACTGTGGCGTCGATTACGTATTCGGCGGCGGCTCCAAGCTATTCGAGAACCGTGCAGACGGACGTGATTTGTTCAAGGAATTAAGGGAGAAAGGTTACCAGACTCCCCGTAGCTGGGAGGAACTGGCGAAGATTCAAAAAGGCAAGGTATTCTGCGTTACCGATACCGTAGATACCCCGCTTCCCGCCGAGCGAGGCGATCTCTTGGCTCGTGCCTCGATGAAAGCGATCGATCTGCTGGGACAAAACCCGGAAGGTTTCTTCCTGATGGTAGAGGGCTCCCAATTGGATGATTACGGACATTTCAACGATATCGACCTGTTGATGCAAGAGACACATGATTTCGACCGTACGATCGGACGTATCTTCGAATGGGCCGCCCAAGACGGTGAGACATTGGTTGTCGTAACCGCCGATCACGAGACCGGTGGCCTTACCTTGGTGGACGGGGATCTGAACGAGGGCCGTATCGTTTGTAAATTCTCCACCGGAGGGCATAGCGGCGTAATGGTTCCCGTTTACGCTTTCGGCCCGGGTGCCGAGAACTTCACGGGTATCTTCGAGAATACGGATATCTTCTGGAAGATCAAAAAGCTCCTGAATCTATAATCAAACAGTATTCATCCGATGGAGAGTATAACAGGGCTATCCCGCTAGTCAAGTACCGCAGTACCCCTGCCCAAGTACCGCAGTACTTTGGCTGAGAGGACAGCGGTACTTGACTAGCAGGACAGCAGTACTTGACTAGCAGTACTACGGTACCCGACCGGGAGGACCGTGTTCACCGACTGAGGCGCACCTTCTCCCTCTCTCCCCCAATAAATATCATAAAGAATGACAACAAGACGAAACTTCTTAAAGCAATCCCTTCTTGCGGCAGGTGCGGCCTCCGTTCCCGCCGGGAACCTTTTAGCGCAAGAGAAAATGGAAGAGAAACGCCCCAAGTACAATCTTCCTTACAAGAACACCTACCTGAAGGAACCCTTCGTGACCGAGAACGAGTTCCGGACAGCGAGACCGGAGACCATCACGCCCGGAACCTTCGAGGAGGCCAAGCAAATCCTCCCGGACCCGACTTGGAGCGGACACGAGAAGGAAATCGAGATGTACTGGAAGGCTTGGCAAATCGGCATCGGCAACATCAAGGCCCCGGAACCGGATTCCGGTTTCGTATGCAGCTACCTCGATGTCGCCTACAACGGCAATATCTTCATGTGGGACTCCGCCTTCATGATGATGTTCGCCCGTTTCGGTACCCGCTTCTTCCCCTTCCAACGTACGTTAGATAATTTCTACGCCAAACAACATCCGGACGGTTTCATCTGCCGGGAGATCAAGGCGGACGGAGCGGACTGTTTCGAGCGTTACGATCCGACCAGCACCGGACCGAATATCCTCCCTTGGAGCGAGATCGTCTATTATAAGCAGTTCGGCGATATAGACCGCCTACACAAGATATTCCCCGCCCTTTGCGCTTATTATAAATGGTTGAAGCTAAACCATACGTGGCGCAACGGTACGTATTGGACCAGCGGTTGGGGTACCGGCATGGACAACATGCCCCGGGTGGAACCGAAATACAATCCGATATACAGCCACGGCCATATGATCTGGCTGGACGTTTGCTTGCAACAATACTTCACCGCCGGGCATCTGCTTGAGATGGGTTTCTATCTGGAGCGTTGGCAGGAGATCGAGGAGTTCGAGGACGAGCAGAAGATGCTAAAGAAGTATATCAACGAGAACCTATGGGACGAGAAGGAACATTTCCTTTTCGATCAATACGCCGACGGAAGCCTTTCCTCCACCAAGGGAATCTACGCGTACTGGGCCTTATTGACCGATGTCCTGTCCAAGGAACGCATGGATGCTTTCGTGGCCGAGCTGGATAACAAGGAGACATTCAACCGCCTGCACCGCGTCCCTTCCCTTGCCGCCAACCATCCTAAATACAAGGATAACGGCCGCTACTGGCAGGGTGGCGTATGGCCGGGAGCGAACTATATGGTGATTACTGGCCTATTGCAACAAGGCTATCGTAAATTGGCTTACGAGATCGCACGCAACCATTATGATAACGTCCTAAAGGTGTATAAGAATACCGGTACGTTCTGGGAATACTACGCTCCGGAACATGAGGAGCCGGGCTTCATGGCTCGCCCGAATTTCGTGGGCTGGGGCGGACTGGCACCGATCTCCGGCTTGATCGAGCAAATCTTCGGCATCCGCTCCAATGTGTACGAGAAGAAATTGACCGTAGACGTGAACTTGACGGAGGCTTATGGTATCGACCGTTATCCTTTCGGCCTCGACGGTCTGGTAGCGATCAAAGTCAAGTCCCGTTCTTCCGCTACCCAAGAGCCGCAGGTAGAAATTACCAGCGACGTCCCCTTGGAACTAACCGTCCTTTGGGGCGACAAACAGAAGACGGCTAACGTAAAACCCGGCACGCAAACCGTATAAAACAGTAAATCCATCAAACATCCAGTTGTAGAGACGGGGCACGCCCCGTCTCTACAACTAGACTCAAAAAACAATTAGTATATGAAACAGATTCTATCCTTATTTATCACCTCCCTCGCCCTCTGTACGGCTTGCTCCTCCCCGAAGGGATCGGACACAGTTCAAGTGGCGGAGACAACCACGGAGCAGACGATTCAGAAAGCCTCCTCCGCAATTCATTACAACGCCTTCTCGCACAATGATTACTGGCGGGAGAGACCTCTGCTGGACGCCTTGTCCTTCCGCTTCAACTGCGTGGAGGCCGATCTGTGGCTGATCGATGACGAGCTATACGTTTCCCATGACCGCCCGGAACCCAACCCGGCCATTACCTTCGAGAACCTATACCTCAAGCCGCTCGTGGCCCGCATACAAGCGAATGGAGGTAAGGTCTATCCCGATAGTGACCGTCCTTTCTACCTGATGGTGGATTGCAAGGCACAAGGCGAAGAGATGTACAAGCTATTAAAGAAACAGATGGAACCTTACAAGGAATATTTCTGTTCCGTCGATAACGGCGAATATAAAGAAGGTGCCGTCCTCTTCTTCCTTTCCGGCGACCGTCCGAAGAACAGCCTGCCGAAAGAGAACAGCCGCTTCACCTTCCTCGACGGACAAATAAAGGATCTGGGACAGGGCATCCCTGCTTCCCTCGCTCCGGTCATAAGCGATAATTACTCCGATTTCTTCACTTGGAAAGGTGAAGGCGAGATGCCCGCCGACCAACTACAGAAGATGCGTGAGATCATCCGGAAAGTCCACGATGAGGGAAAACTATTCCGTTGGTGGGGCGCCCCGGATACCGAGCAGTTCAAACGCTTCTTCATCAAGGAAGGTGTAGACTTGGTAGGTGCCGACGATCTGAATGGGTTATACAACGTATTGAACGAGCGTTAAACGAGAAAATTACAATAGGCATTATAAGGTTGTTACAATGGGCATTCTAGCATCCTTACAACAGGCATCGTAACAGCCTTATAATGCCCATCATAGTTTTAACATATCACAACCGCTTTTATTCCAACCAAGGCTGCGGATTCAGCTTCGTCTTTTCCTTCCACAATTGGAAATGGAGGATCGTGGAATTACCATCTTCCGGATCCGAATAGATCCTTCCGATCGCTTGACGGGTAGAGACCCGGTCGCCCGCTTTCACATATACCTGACTCAAATTGCTATAAACCGTCAAGTAGTTACCATGACGAACGATTACGGAATTATTATACCCCGGCACCACGAACACACGCGTCACCTCCCCATTGAATACCGCACGGGCATCCGCCCCGGGTGAGGTCTGGATATCGATACCACTATTACTGGTACGAACATATTTCAACTCCTGATGCTGTTGCTCGCCGAATGTAGAGACGATCGTATGTCTTCCGGCCACCGGATACGGCAAACGTCCCCGGTTATTGGCGAAGTTATCGGACAATTGCTTCTCCGCCTTTGTCATCGCATAGCCCCCTTTCGTATCCGCCACACGTTCCTCACGGATCGGCTCGTTTTTACTCTCCGGTACGGGTTTACCCTTAGCGGCAGCTTGTTCACGGGCACGGCGCTCACGTTCCGCACGTTCACGGGCGGCTTTCGCCTCGGCCTCGGCACGGGCGATCTCCTCGGCGATCTGCTTCTCTATCTGTCGGTTTAAAGCCTCGGCTTGACGACGCTTCTTTTGGAGATCCGCCTTCAAATCCTTTTGTCTCTTATTCAATAGCTGGACTTCCTCTTTCTGAGAAGCTTCCTCACTTTCTAGCTTCTTACTCTCTTCTTGACGAGTTCCTAAAAGGACACGCTTCTCGGCACGGGTCTTCTCCATCTCAGCTTGCTTACGGCTGATCTCGGCCTGCTTTTCAATGATGTCATTCGCTTGCCGCTTCTGCCAATCCGCATATTCCCGCAAATACCGCATACGCCGCATGGATTGAGAGAAACTCTCGGCGGATAGGATAAACAACAATTTATCTTGCGAGCTATGGCGTTTATAAAGCCCTCGCATCGATTTACCGTAATTCGTCTGCTTATCGCCCAGTTCCCGTTTTAAGGTGCGCAACTGGCCTTGGATATTCAAGATATCTTTCTCGATCTCATCCAGCTCTTGATTCAATAAACTGATGACTTTCTTACGCGAAAGAATTTGTTTGGAAAGTAGATTCAAACGGTTCAGGGAAGTTTTAGCAGTCTGGGCCGTCTCTTGTAATAATTTATTCGTCTCCTCGATATCGGCCAACGCCTCCTTGCGCTGCTGCTCCAACTGACGGACAGCAGCGGATTTCTGACCGTAAACCACGGTAGATAAAGACAATGCCAATAGAACGATCCAGACGTACCTCATGATAGATTATTGATTCAGATTCGTAATCGTTTTCAATACTTGCGCAAAGGTAATACGCTTATATTTAGAAGGAACCGAAAAATCCAACTTGAGCGGCTCGTCCAGTTGGATACGGGAGTAATGGATCTTCACCCCACCCTCGGGATTCCCATTCTTCAACACCTGCACATCCATCAACATCGGGAACGGCTGCCGATCCACCAAGCGAAAATCCTCGTACAGCCATTGCAAGGCATAACGATCGGAAGGGTCCGCTACATAGGTAGAGAGAAGTTTCTCCTCGCCGTCCGCCTTAAAGGTATAGAATAGCCCCATGGCATCCTTTGTCTTGATCTCGGCGACCGGACCTTCTTGATTCAGCTTAAACCGATTATAATGCTTACGGGAAACGCCTTGCTCCCCCGGGATAAACAGATGATTCGTGAAAAGAGCCTGCAAATTATAGAAGTTGAACTCGATCGGAGTCTGTCCTTGCAAATTGGAATAATTCTCGATCATATAGCGTTTATTCATGCGGTCTACCACTTTGATCGTATCCCGGCTCAACTCGATACGGAAGATCTCGATCCCGAGAAATGGCTGTACCGACAGCTGGAAAGCGCTATCCTTGACCATCTTCATATCCACCCGAGAACTCATTTGCTTACCGGGGATATCCAGATCCACGTTCAGCCGGGCCGTCAAGGTACGGAACTGGAAGGATTGATCCTCCACCGACTGGAAGAACTCATTATGAGCCTTCACGCTAGCGGATTCCACCGTCCCGACTTTCTTGGACGATTTACAGCCTGTCAACATCGAAAGTAAAAGACCTCCACATAACAGGAAGGTCAAGAAATAGTCTCTTTTCATTTCGCGTTCTCGTCTTCTATATATTGTTGCTCGGCGATCTTACGGTTCAAGATCTCGGAATCCTTCCCCATCTCTTTCGCCTTTTTCCATTGCTCCACCGCTTTTTCCTTATCACCGTTCATGAAAAGGATGTCCCCATAATGATCCACGAGTTCGGCGCTCTTTGTCTTATCTTTCTCCAAAGCGCTCTCGATATAGATTTTCGCCAAGGTATAGTTTCCTTGTACGAAGAAGATCCAAGCGTAGGTATCCAGATACGTGGCGTTGTCCGGTTCCAGCTTGATACATTGGGCGCTCATACGCTCCGCCTTCTTCAAGTCTTTCTTCTCCAAGGAAAGGAAGTAACTGTAGTTGTTCAGTACGACCACGTTCTTGTCATTGTACTTCAATGCCTCATCGTACGCTTTATACGCTTGATCCAATTGCCCCATCTGGTAATAAATATCACCGATCTGGCCGTAGAAATCCGATTTCAGCGGCAGGTTCTCCTTCGGAATGATATTCAAGCCCGCATAATAGGTATTCAAGGCTTCTTGATATTTCTGTTGTTGGTAGTAAGCGATACCCAGATAGAAGTAATATTCCGGCGACTCGGGGAAAAGCTCCATACAAGCCGTACAGATACGGATGACCTCCGGGATATCCTCCCCTTTCAAAGCCAGATTCAGCAATTGCTGCCAAGCCCCGGCGTTACTCGGTTCCATCTCGGTTACCAACTGGAACTGGAATTTCGCCTCCTCTGTCTTTCCTTGGGCCATCAAGAGACCGCCATACATCAGCTTTAAGTCAATATCCTCCGGATGTTGCTCCAAAAGAGTTTGGAATAAATGGTTCGCGTTCTCGGTTCCCTGCTTCGTTTGTTGCAGTTTCAAGATATACCGGGAAAGGATGTTCACTTTCGTCTCCACGTCCAGCTTCTCGTTTACCAAAGCGCTACGGATTTGTTGCTCGGCGGCCTCCTTATCTCCTTTCGCCTCGTAGTAATTGGCCATAGAGACGATATAATAAGGGTCAGTCGGATCAATCTCATTCGCTTTTTGATAGCAAGCCAAAGCCTTGTCCATCTCCCCGTTTTCCAAATGAAGATCGCCCAATACGATCTGGTAACGGGCCTCCATAGGATATTTAGCCGCTAGCTTCTCGATCTCCTTGAAAGCCTCTTCCGGTTTCTCCAACTGGACGTACAGCTTGTATTTCTGCATGGAGATCGCCTCGTTCATACCCATAACCGACTCCAACGCATCATAAGCCTCGATCGCCTTCCCGATCTCGCCGGCTTGCGTCAAGGCATCGGCCAGATAATAATTCAGCTCCTCCTTCTCCGGATAATCACGAACCAGTTCCTCGTACTCCTCGGCGGCTTCGCCATACATACCCAGATTCCGGGTGATAGACGCCAATGCCATTTTATACGTGAAATTATCCTTGCTGTTGGCTACGGCTCTTTTCAACATCTCGACCGCTTTCTCCGGACGGTTCAGCTGCACATAAAAAGAAGAAAGCTCATACAAGACCGGAGCCGCCGTCGAGTCAATCGCCAAGCAATGGTTGAAGGCATCATAAGCGGCGTCGAATTTCCCGGCGTTCTTCAAGTTCAAGCCCTCATAAAAGAAGTAATCGAATTTACGTTGATCCTTCTCCGTTTCTGTAGCACCAGCCGGGAGCACAGCGACCAACGAGAGGAAAGAGATGAGATATATCAGTTGCTTAAACATCCTATTATTCTTGTTAACCTTATTATTCTTATTCTTTTCCGGTATGACCGAATCCCCCGGCTCCCCGCTCCGTATCATCCAACGTCTCCACGGGTTCCCAATCCACATGGCTATGAGCGGCTATAACCATTTGGCAGATACGCTCACCATCATTCACCGTAAAAGGCTCGGAAGATAGATTCACGAGAATGATACCGATCTCCCCCCGATAATCGGCATCGATCGTACCCGGCGTATTCAGCAGGGTTATCCCATGCTTTAAAGCCAGCCCGCTACGAGGACGCATCTGGGCCTCATAGCCTTCCGGCAGCGAGATATAAAGTCCGGTCGGGATTAATTTACGTTCCAACGGTTTCAACACAACCGATTCCGACAAATTCGCCCGGATATCCATCCCGGCAGATAAAGGAGTCGCATAACCCGGCAGCGGGTGATGCGATTTATTGATAATTCTTACTTTCATACTTGCAAAGATAAACAAATTGTCAATAGTCAATCAATTAACCCAATCCCCGTTCTCTTTTATTAACTGAACTAAACGTTCTACAGCGTCTTCCTCGGGGATATTCTTGAGGACACATTCCTTACCTTTATACAGGCTGATTTGTCCACGTCCGGCACCCACATAACCATAGTCGGCATCGGCCATCTCGCCGGGGCCGTTTACGATACAGCCCATGATACCGATCTTCAAGCCTTTTAAATGGGAAGTAGCCTCCTTGATACGGGCGATCGTTGTTTGCAGGTCGTACAAGGTACGTCCGCAACTCGGACAAGAGATATATTCCGTCTTACTGATACGGGTTCTTGTAGCCTGCAAGATCCCGAACATACAGCGATCCGAGACAACCGCCTCGCATCCCTCATTGTGCAGCATCAAGCCATCCCCGAAACCATCCAGCAAAAGCGTACCGAAATCGGCGGCGGATTTCAGTTGCAACAACTCCACATCCGTCTCCCGGAAATCACGATGCAAGACAACCGGCACGTCACAACCCGCCATCAGCAATTTATGCATAGCCGCACGTTGCGAGCCAACCCCATTCCGATGATGTGTACTTAATAAAACCACCACGGTCTTATCCGCTTTCAAGATCTCCAACATACGATCCGTAAGATCCATATACGTCAGACGGATAAACTTAAGCAGACAATCGTAATCCTTTAACTTCTCCGCCTCCGAGGCGATGAAGCAAGGAAAAGCATTCGGACGCTCTTTCCAAAAATGAGCGTCTACCAATAAACGGAAATTATCCGGCAAATTATCCGGATCTTCCTTTCCTATATATATATAGTCCGGCAAAGACAAATGATCAAACTCAAAATCCCCGCTACTACGATCGGAGATCACGACTGGCGGGAAAGTACCTCCGATACCCTCCACCACACGGCTTATACGACGGCATGTCGCCACCGTATCGAAACCGGGAGCCATCGAAGCCTCGATAGGACGATGATTTTCCCGTTCCCTAATATAATCCACCAATTTACGCGCTACCGGCATTTCCGCCTCGGGGTCCTCACTCAAGGAAACCCGGATCGTATCACCGATACCGTCACATAGAAGCGTACCGATTCCGACAGCGCTCTTGATACGCCCGTCCTCACCGTCACCCGCCTCCGTTACCCCAAGGTGCAAGGGGTAATGCATATTCTCGGCCTCCATCGTACGAACCAACAACCGCACGGTCCTTACCATGACAACGGTATTGGAAGCCTTAATCGAAATAACCACATCCGGGAAATTCTCCTCCCGGCAAATGCGAAGAAACTCCATACAACTCGCTACCATCCCCTCGGGCGTATCACCATAACGGCTCATGATACGATCGGAGAGCGAGCCATGATTCACACCGATACGAATAGCGGTGCCATGTGCCTTACAAATATTCAAGAAAGGGACGAACCGCTCACGGATCTTCTCGATCTCGGCGGCATATTCCTCATCCGTATATTCAAGATGGCTGAATGTCTTTACCTTATCTACATAGTTTCCCGGATTGATACGTACCTTTTCCACCTCACCGGCGGCGGCATCAGCCGCTCTAGGATTAAAATGGATATCAGCGACCAAAGGAGTCGTATACCCTTGCTCATTCAATTGTTTACGAATCTCGCCCAAGTTTCGGGCTTCCCGTTCCCCCTGTGCCGTAAAACGCACATACTCAGCTCCCGCCTCGATCATACGGATCGCTTGAGCTACCGCCGCCTCCGTATCCATCGTTGATACATTAGCCATGGATTGAATACGGATAGGATTCTCACCTCCCATGGGTGTGTCACCGATTTGGGCAACGGATGATTTACGGCGGTTGTAATTAAAGTAAGCCATTGTTAATTGAAAATTGAGAATTGAAAATTGAGAATGAGTGTTGAGAACTGAAAACCTAAAGAGAGACTTTCTCCTTAATTTTCAATTCTCAACTTTCAACTTTCAATTAATTAGTTTTGTATTTAAAAGAAACCTTAGCCAACTCCTCGTTAGCCTTCACGATTTTCTTCTTCAAATCCTCCTTATAAGCGGATAGCTTCTCCTGAAGTTGCTCGTCGCCGACGGCAAGCATCTGCACCGCAAGGATACCAGCGTTCAAAGCGCCATTGATGCCGACAGTAGCCACAGGGATTCCCGGAGGCATCTGTACGATAGCCAACAAGGCATCCATACCGTCCAGCGTAGAGTTAATAGGCACGCCGATCACGGGAACCGTTGTCATGGAAGCGATCACACCGCAAAGATGAGCGGCCATTCCGGCAGCGGCGATGATAACCTTGATTCCACGTCCTCTAGCTCCTTTGGCGAAAGCCTCCACCTCAGCGGGAGTACGGTGTGCGGATAGAGCATGCATCTCGAACGGGATCTCCATCTCATCCAAGAACTTAGCCGCTTTCTCCATAACGGGTAGATCCGAGGTACTACCCATGATAATACTTACAACAGGTGTCATTCTTATTTAGCGATTAATTTTTGATAGTCTTCAGCGGATAATAGTTCCTCCAACTCAGAAGCGTCCGTAAGAGAAATCTTGATTAACCAACCTTTACCATAAGCGTCTTCATTAACCAATTCAGGAGCGTCTTCCAATTCAGCGTTTACTTCCAAAACCTCTCCGCTAACCGGCATGAAAAGATCGGAAACAGTCTTAACAGCTTCAATCGTACCGAACACCTCTTCTTGAGCGACGGTCTCCCCCTCTGTCGTAATGTCTACATAAACGATCTCACCTAGCTCGCCTTGAGCGTAATCAGTAATACCAACATAAGCTACGTCACCTTCTACACGAATCCACTCATGGTCTTTTGTGTACTTTAAATCTGCAGGAAAATTCATAATTTTAGTGTTTTTATTAGATGAATAAATAGATATAACTCATTAATGAGGCTACAAAGGTACATATAAATCCCAGACAAAACCCCGCATATACCTGCATTGGTGTATGCCTTTTTAAAAAGATACGCGAGGTACCTAATAAACCAGCCACGATCAACACGACTATAAAAGCCCAGTAGGGATTTATCATATGGATACGCGCCACTCCCATAATACCGCCCAGTAACCCGCCGATACCAATGGCATGCGCGCTAATCTTCCAAGCAAAATTGATGCATAAGGCGATTACCAAAGCTACGCAAGCCCCGATCAGCATCGCTAACAACCAAAACGGCATCAGCATCTTATACAGGAAAAAGATACATACCAAGATGGAAGTGATAAAAATCAGATAAGGAACCACCCGCTCCTTCCGGTCGGAAAGCTCTATATCGCCGGCCGCGCCATTTTTCACCAATAAGAAGATGAAAAGCCCGGGAACTATCGCTGTCGAAATAAAGGTACCTCCGGCAATCAGCAGCTTCACAGGTAACGGGTAAATGGCGAGAAATGTAAACATCAACGCCAACACGATCCCATAGGTCACCATAAGCAACGGATGGAACACGAAGGATATTATATTCGAGAATAGTTTCATACGCTTTTATATTTCTTTTCTCAGACGAGCTACCGGAATCCCCAGTTGCTCCCTGTATTTCGCTACCGTACGCCGGGCGATGACATACCCTTTTTCTTTCAGGATCGTAGCCAACTCCTCATCGGTCAACGGTTTTCGTTTATCTTCGGCATCTACATGTTCTTTCATGATCTTTTTCACCTCACGGGTCGAGATCTCCTCACCGGTATCGGTCTGCATAGACTCGGAGAAAAAGTATTTCAACGGATAAATACCGAAATTCGTTTGCACATATTTACTGTTACTTACCCGGGAAATAGTGGAGATATCATATCCCGCACGCTCCGCTACGTCTTTCAAGATCATGGGATGGAGGGTAGCCTCATCGCCTGTCAGGAAAAAGTCCCGTTGTAAATAGATAATCGCCTCCATGGTACGCTGTAAGGTCTCATTACGTTGCTTGATAGCGTCGATGAACCACTGGGCGGAATCCAACTTTTGTTTCACGAACTGTACGGCATCCCGCCTCTCAGCGGTTTGGTTCGCCTTATTCGCCGTATAATCCTGAAACATCTCGGCATACTCCCGGTTGATACGCATATCCGGTACCCCCCGGTTATTCATGCTCAAGATAAGCTCTCCATTATGCGCTTCCACCACGAAATCCGGGATGATCTGGCTCATCGCCACTTCCATAGAACCACCCCAACTACTTCCGGGTTTCGGATTTAACATAGTAATCTCGTGAATGACCTTCTTTAACGTTTCCTCATCGATATCGAGACCTCGTAAGATCTTATCGTAATGTTTGCGGGTGAACTCCTCGAAATATTCGGTCAAAACACGAATCGCCAAATTTGTAACCGGAGTATTCTCCTTCTTATCCAGCTGGATCAACAGACATTCTTTCAAGTCACGGGCACCTACCCCGGCAGGCTCAAAATCTTGGATGATATTCAAGATAGACTCGATCTCCTTCTCATCTACCTCTTGTCCGGCTTGGAAGATCAAATCGTCCGCTATCGCCGAAAGGTCCCGGCGCAAATAACCGTCATCATCGATATTTCCAATGATATACTCCGCTATTTTCATTTGCTTATCCGGTAAATCCCTTAACCCGAGCTGCTGTAACAGAAACTCATTCAAGGATTGGCTTACGGAGAAGGGGACATCCTCTTTCCGTTCCGCACGCTCGGTCATCTCCCGTAGCTTATAATCAGGTATATCGTCTTCCGTTAAATAATCTCCCAAAGAAAGGTCGGTCTCAGTATCAACAGAAGGGATCTCTTCTCCCCCCTCCTCGCTTTCAGTTCGTTCAAAATCATCAACAGGCTCTTTTCCTTCCTCCAAGGCTGGGTTATCTTCCAGCTCATGCTTCACACGTTCTTCCAACTCGATCGCGGGAAGCTCCAGAAGCCGTATCAACTGTATCTGCTGAGGGGATAGCTTTTGCTGTAACTTTTGTTGTAACTGTTGCTTTAACATAATCTAAATCATTGCACTGTAAGGGCAGGACAATCACCCGCCCTCTTATTTATCAACATGCAAATATAAGTTTTTAGTTTTAACAGTACAGCTATTAAACTATAATAGTTCTAAACAAGGTGCATGATGGACCCTAGCGACTTTAAAATCCTTCCTTCACGATCCGTTTGATCGGGAGGAAGAATCGTTCGATCAGGCGTAATTCTTCCGTTACGATCTCCGCGGAGGCTTGCGTCTCGGGCGAGACGGGCAGGTCGATACCGTAATTGGTTCTCAGACCCTCTGGAAAATCAATATCCGCCGTATAGTACTCGTCGGTGGGGACCAATGAGATATTCGATACCACGCCGTTTACCACGCCAAACTCCTGATCCGGGAAATTGGAGAAACGGACGATCGCCCGCTGGCCTCTCCGGACTTTTCCCGAGCGTGCTATCGGTATGCGCACCTTCCCCACCAGCCGGCTCTCGCCTTGCGGCACGACGGTGAAAGCCACCTCTCCGGATGGGATATACTGGTTCTCGTTCCAGTACTTGGTGAAAGTCACGACACCCCCTACCGGGGCGATGAGGCAATAACGCAACCTCCACTCGTTCATGCTGTTCAGCAATTGTTCTCGGGCGGTCTGTAATTCCTGCCGTAGCGTAAATTCTTTCTCGCTCCGCTCCAGCGTCAGATCCAGCAAGGATTGCTCTTGCTCCCCGATCTGTATCCGGAGATTCTCGGCCGAGGCTGCCGCCCCTTCCAGCGAATAACGGCTTTGCAGCAGGGAAGCCCGTGCGGTCTCATGCTCGTAGGAGGAAATCACGGACCGGCTATACAATAATGAATCCCGGGCGTATTGCCGCCTTGTCAAGGCGAATTGCTCCGAGAGGGTCTTCCGCTGCCGTTCGGTCTCGTTATAGTAAGCCTTATACAACGCTATCTGTTTGCGGATGGAGGTCATTTTTTGCGGATAATAATCGATCTCCCTGTAATTGATGCAGGCATGGAGCGCCGAGAGTAGTCCCGAGTAAGCCGCTTGCATATCACCCAGCGATAGCTCCTTGTACCTTGATAACGCCTTGTCCAGGCTATCCACGTCGCTTCCGGATCGTTCCAACGCCTTATCCAGATAGATGGCGTCGTCCGTGTCGGCGTGATTCTCTATGACCGCCAGCCAATCCCCCTGCCTTACCGGACGATTATCCCTGACGAGCAGCTCCTGTATCTTCCCCGCTGCCCGTGTCACTACCGCCGTCGCGGGATGTTGCCCCGTCAATGTCATGTCTGCCGTGATCACGTCAGGATATTTGAAGAAACAGCTTCCCACCAGCAATGTCACGACCACGAGGAATAACAGCGTTATCCCCCACCGTACGATCCATGCCGGCACTTGCCCCATCACCTCCTGTACCTCCTCGCTCCTCAGTTCTATGTCCTTACCGGAATCTCTCTCCATAACTGTCACTTGTCAACTATCAACTCCCCAATTCCAACTGGTTCTTCACCAACTTATAATAAGTCCCCCGCAAGGCCGTGAGCTCCTGATGCGTCCCCTCCTCCACGACGCGTCCCTTGTCCAGTACCACGATCTTGTCCGCGTCACGTACCGTGCTTAGCCGATGCGCCACGACCACCACCGTCCGTCCTTCATAGAAGGCGTGCAACTGCTCCATGATCTCCCGCTCGTTGTTTGCGTCCAAGGCGTTCGTGGCCTCGTCTAGGAAGATGAAGTCGGGATTCTTGTACACCGCCCGGGCGATCAGGATACGCTGTCTCTGCCCTTGGCTCACTCCGTTTCCCTCCATGCCGATCTTCGTATTATAACCCAGCGGGAGCGAGTCGATGAAATCCCGGATATTCGCCACCCTCACGGCATGCAGCAGGCGTTCCTTGTCCACCACCTCTTCGCCGGGGGCGATATTGTTGGCGATCGTATCCGAGAAGATAAAACCATCCTGCATAACCGAACCGGTCTTGCTACGCCATACGTGCGGGTTTAGGTTCCTGAGGGAGGTATCGCCGATCCTCACGTCCCCCTTGTTGGGGTTGTAAAAACCGAGCAGGAGTTTCACGATCGTCGTCTTCCCGCTCCCGCTGGCCCCTACGATGGCGGTCACCCTGTTATGGGGTATCGTCAGGTTGATATCCTCCAGCACGTAATCCCGGTCTGCGCCGTCATAGCTGAAGCTGAGGTTTTCCAGCCGTAGCGTCCTGTCATCGGGGAGAACATTCAGTCTTATCCCGCGTACCTGTTCCTCGTCCTCCTTCCCGTGTATCTCGCCGAGCCGCTCCAAACTGATCTTCGCGTCCTGCAAGGACCGTGAGAAATCGATCAATTGCTCGATCGGAGAGGAGAGCTGCCCCACGATGTAGGTCACCGACATCATCATACCCAGCGTCATATCCCCTTGCACGACGGCCCGTGCCGCGATGAAGGAGATGAGTATGTTCGTGGTCTGGTTGAAAAAGACCGCCCCGAGTTGCTGATATTGTTGTAACGCCAACCCCTTGATCCCTATCTTGAAAAGTTTTACCTGTATCCGTTCCCATTTCCATCGCATCTTGGTCTCGCAATTATTGAGCTTGATCTCCTGCATTCCGGTGATGAGCTGGAATAGGTTGCTCTGCTCCCCGGCCGCCTGCGAGAAACGCTTTACGTCCAGCTCCCTCCTCCATCTCATGAAGGCGAGTACCCACGCCACGTACAACCCGTTTCCTAGTAGGAACAATCCCAGTATGGTCCAGTCATAGTAGGCCAGTACGAACCCGAACACGATGAAGTTAACGAAAGAGAAGAGCGTATTGATGGATGTCCCCGTCATGAAAGCCTCGATGCGGTCATGGTCTCCGATGCGCTGCATGATATCGCCCACCATCTTGGTATCGAAGAAATGCAGGGGCAGGCGCATCAGCTTGGCGAGGAAATCGGAGATCAAGGCGATATTGATCCTCGTGTTTACGTGCAGCAATATCCAGCTCCGTATGAAGTCCACGGATAGCTTGGCGATAAAGATCACCAATTGCGATATAAGGATCAAGGTTATGAAACCTAGGTTGTTGTCCCGTATACCGGTATCCACCAGGCTCTGCGTGAGGAAAGGCAGGATAGTTGCAGTACGCTGGCTGTCACCATGCCCAGCACGAGCTGTGCCATCTCCCGCCTGTAGGGCGATATATATCGGAAAAAGAATCCGAGGTTACGTTTCCTGTCTCTCCCCTCGTCCTCCATCCCGTAGAACTCCGGCCCCGGTTCCAGCAAGAGCGCCGTCCCGGTATCCTGTCCGTCCACCTTGGTGCTGACCCAGCACCGCTTGAACTCCTCCCTCGTATAGGTGATAAGTCCCGCCGCCGGGTCCGCTATGTAGAACTTCCCTTTCCTTATCTTGTAGCAAACCACGAAATGCCATTGGTTCCAGTGCAGTATGCAGGGTAGGGGACATTCCTTTTCCAATTCCTCCACCGTGATCCGCACGCCCTGTGTTCGGAACCCGATCGCCTCCGCCGCCTCGCTGATACCCAGCATGGAGACCCCTTCCCGTGTGATGAAGGCTTTCTCCCGTAAGTTCTGGATCGAGTACACACGATCATAGAACTTGGCGATCATACGGAGGCAGGTGGGGCCGCAGTTCATGGAGTCCGGTTGGCGATATGTGGGGAAGGGCTTAATCACTTTTTACAAAGGATTAATATGACATAAATTGTTTTTCCCGATCGCTAACTCATAATTGGAGGGGGACGGGCAAATTAATTTGTAGCGACATTGGGAGCAAGGTGCTAGATCGTAGCGTGTGCGGCGCCAAGATGTTCCCTTTTCCAATTCTTCGCATAACATCTTTTTAATAGGATCTTGAATATGGCCTAGGGAGTTTTCGTTTACATTTGCGTATACGTTACCATCAGACAAGATGGTTATTTTCCCGAAATTATTCGTGTTGAGCGCTTGAAGGGCGAATACTCCTTGCCTATCGAGTTCTATGTTATCCAGTTCCTCTTGATCAATAAAGATACATTCCTCAAAGAAGGCTATGTTCTCCCCGGTATAGAATGGCCGAATTGTCACGTCATCTACCAACTCACTTAATGATTCGCTTAACGCTTCCGCTTTTTCATATTCAGGGAAGGAAGTTATACTGATTACCCAGCATTGCTTGATTTGGAGATCCTTGATCCTTTGAGCGAGAGCGATAACTGGGAAGATATCAGTCGGTTCGTTTACAAGGACCTTTAGTCGGAAGCTCTTTTTTGTGATCTTGTTTAGTAAACTTAAATCTTCCGGTATATTACGCCAATCTGAGACTAATGTGTGCGTAGCATCTATTCCTTCAAGAATGGGTAATAGATTTTCTAATTCCTTGTATTGAAATATATTTCCACCCGAGAGCGTTATCTCCGCTCCTGTGTAATAGATGGAGAATAAGAAATTTTTCAATAAAACAGGATCGAGTACGTTTGCTGATTTTGTACAACAAAGGTATTGTTTAAACCTATCTCTACAATGCTGACAATCAAAAGTACAGTTACCATTTATGTAGACTTCTACCCCATGTAAATAAGATAAAATATTTTCACTAATTGGCGATTTATTTTCTTTTAATCGTTCTACACCCCGTTGTAGATTTAATATAGGAGGCATAATAATTGGTTTTTCTAGATCTCCTTCAATGATATCTCCGTATCCATATGCTTGAATAGTTTTCACAAAATTGTATAAGAAGTCATCCTCCAAGTCTTTTACATCGATTTTTACACTATACAATTTCTCAATATCTTGCAATTGCTCTACAATAGGATTTATTGTCTTTTTTTTCTCAAATGACAAACCATTATATGTACTTGTGTTATAAAACAAATAGTTGTCTAAGTCCTCGCTAATAACGATATAAGGATAAAGGTAGAACCAAAGTGTATTTATATGATTCATATTCATTATTTTACTAAAGTTACTTCTTTCATAATACGATTATATAAATCAGGTTTATTTGCAAGTGTTTCCATGCATTGATGTAGATAGTCTTCAAATTTTTTTCTGTCTGCCATTTGTTTGCAAATTGGATTTTTTCCTAAATTTTTGATGTCGAACATACATAGTACACAATGTCTTTTGTGGAAACAATGCGTACATAAATTTCTCAATGAGTCATAATATGTATTGTATTTTTTAGCAATATCTTCGCAGTCAATTATAACTTTATTTGATTCTACTTTCCCCAATGCATATTGATGGCCTATTCTTTCACAAGGGAATATCTTGTTATTGACTGTCATAAAAATTCTTCGGGAAAAAGGCATACATGTAGACGTAGGTAAATGCTCTACCTCATTGTTCTTGATTAATAAATCATTGTAACTCTCATATACATTCCCACAATAATGAAATATGAAAGACTGTAACATGTTTGCTTCGTCGGAACCTAAATCTAAGGTTTTCAATATTTCTTTTGTGAGTTTCTCATTTTTATTCATAGGTTTTGGTCGTATTAAGTTCTCAAACTCTTCTTTTTTCTCTGGCTTTACTCCGGTTCGACTTATCGTGGAGAAAAAAGGTATTTTTCCGAATTCTTGATGGATAAAAGAAAAGATCTCTTGTTGATTATTTAAGTTGTGTATAACAGAGTTGAAACGTATACAATCTCTAAAATAATCAGGATGATAATTTTGGATATATTTTAATGTGTCATAAACGATTTTAAAAGAGGGTTTCCTATTAGGAAAACTTCGATATGCATCGTTTTCCTCAGCCCCATCTAAACTTATAGTTAAAAGAAAGTTGTATTTAAGAATAAGATCAAGATATTTCCTTAAATAAATTGC
>OHRW01000159.1_pt1 | contig 42271 bp, 34 predicted proteins | sample 1578541 | NCBI WGS metagenome assembly OHRW01 (sample SAMEA3879519, study PRJEB24766) | human gut metagenome | biome: human-associated habitat; feature: feces | place: USA | collected 1985/1987 | reverse complement strand
CCATACCTTTCTTTTACACTGATAACTATTAACTTTTACACTTATCCAAGATAGCTGGTATGGAATCTTGGATTACAATTAAGCCAAGTAATTCTAATGGCGTTATTATCGCATCAGATAGAGTGATTAAGCACTCTAGGGTCAATCACACGCTTGAGTAAGCACAAAAAATATGTATTTTCACTTTGATAGCATGAATAAGCATGGACTATCAGACCGAAAACAAGGTTTCTGACTGGGGCTGTTCCGTTTAGCCACGAGCCTTACAAGGCTCGTGAGCGTTAAGAACGGGGCAGACACAGGAAGAAAGGGAACGCCTTTAGGCGTTCGTAAAGGGCGTATATGTAACACCGCCCTGCGTATACATGTCATAGTACCTAGAAACTGTGATAAATAAAGGAAAAAACACAATTTTTACCCCGCAAAAAAACGGGGCATACGAAAGGAGAAATGCACTATAACTACACACAAAAATTTATCCGTTAAGATTGATTACATCAGCATTGTATTTGAAACGGCAACCGCTGAAGATGTAATCATGCACATTTTAGATTTACCGACTGACATTTTCAATGTTTATCCAGCAACGATAAAATTCAAGACTTATCAAGCACGCTGGCAGATTGGAGATATTTATGTATCGGGGGACGCAAGAAAGACAGAGGACAACCCACAGGGGCTAGGCTGTTATCTTGTTATGACTGGCAGAGGTTGTGATGATATTTTCCGTATTCTCGACAGTAGGAATTATACCTTTGGGGATATGTTCCGACGTTGTGAGCGAAGATATGGACTGGATAATTTCCACTTCACAAGGCTTGATATTGCCATTGATGATAAGAACGAAAAGCCATTCTTTACCATAGAGCAGATAAAGAAGAAATGCGAAAAAGAGGAATTTATCTCGAATAGTGAGGGCTACCACTTTGACGAAAGCAAGTTTGATGATTTCGACACCGCAAAGACCGTTTATATCGGTGCTGGTAAATCGGGATTGTCCTACCGCTTTTATGATAAAGATAAGGAAGTCTGTTCAAAACATAATAAGACACTTGATGAAGTCGGCAGTTGGAAACGGACAGAAATGCAACTGCGTGATGATAAGGCTCATGCTTTTGCCATGACATTCAAAGACAGACCGCTGGAACTTGGGGAACTGACTTTCGGGCTATTGGCAAACAATCTACGCTTTATCGTGCCAAACAGAAATGAAAGTAATAAGAGCAGATGGAAAACGTGTCGGTTTTGGGAACGCTTTTTAGGGGCTGTGGAAGTCTTAAAACTGCAAATACCGAAACTACATAATTCTCTTGAAGAAACACAGCAATGGCTCACAGAGGGTGGCGTGATTTCCGCTGTCAAAAGTTTTTACTTCTTGGAAGAACATGACGCATTAGGTGGACTGGAAAAAGTGGGAACTATGCTTGATAAGGCAAGATACAGTAATTCCCTTTCCAGCAAACTAACCGCCCACTTACAGAGGATAGACCGCACCGACCTTATCCCCTATATCCAGTATGACACGAAACACGGGAAAGGGGGTATCTGATGAATAACAACGATATTCCTGTATGGGAAAAATACACCCTTACCATTGAAGAAGCGTCAAAGTATTTCCGTATCGGAGAAAACAAGTTAAGACGCTTGGCAGAGGAAAACAAGGACGCTGGCTGGCTCATTATGAATGGCAACCGCATACAGATTAAACGCCGACAGTTTGAAAAGATCATTGATAAATTGGACGCAATCTAATGCAAATGAGCCTTGTATGTGTTATGATGAACACAAGTCATATCAAGGCTCTTTCCAACAAGGAAAGGAGCAGACACCATGAAAGAAAAAAGACGGGATAGCAAAGGACGTATCCTGCATACTGGAGAGAGCCAACGAACAGACGGGAAATACTTATATAAATATGTGGACGCATTTGGAAACACAAAATATGTGTATGCTTGGAGATTGACACCCACAGACCCGACACCAAAGGGAAAACGGGAAAAACCCTCACTTCGTGAACTGGAACAGCAGATAAGACGGGATATTGAGGACGGTATCGACAGCACAGGCAAGAAAATGACGCTTTGCCAACTCTACGCCAAACAGAACGCACAGAGGGCAAATGTGAAGAAAAGCACACAGAAACAACGGGAACAGCTCATGCGGTTATTGAAAGAGGACAAGTTAGGTGCTAGGAGCATTGATACGATAAAACCCTCTGACGCTAAGGAATGGGCATTACGCATGAAAGACAAAGGCTTTTCCTATAACACCATTAACAACCATAAACGCTCGTTAAAAGCGTCATTCTATATCGCCATACAAGACGATTGTGTAAGGAAAAACCCTTTTGATTTCAAGTTAAGTGAAGTCCTAGAAAATGATACCAAAGAGAAAGTCGCATTGACAGAGGAACAGGAACAAGCCCTACTCTCATTCATCAAGACGGACAATGTGTATCACAAGTATTATGATGATGTGCTGATACTGTTAAAGACAGGACTTCGTATCTCGGAACTGTGCGGACTGACAGTAGCCGATATTGATTTCAAGAATGAAGTTGTGATTATCGACCACCAGTTATTAAAGAGCAAAGAACAGGGCTACTATATTGAAACGCCTAAGACAAAAAGCGGAGCAAGGCAAGTGCCATTAAGCAAGGAAACGATACAAGCATTTCAACGGGTTATGAAGAAACGCCCAAAGGCAGAACCATTTGCGATAGACGGACGGGGCAACTTTCTATTTGTCAATCAGAAAGGCAAGCCCAAAGTTGCGATTGATTACAATATGCTTTTTGTCCGTATAGTAAAGAAATACAACAAGCACCATAAGGATAACCCTTTGCCACATATCACACCACATACGCTACGCCATACATTCTGCACAAGATTGGCAAGCAAGAACATGAACCCAAAAGATTTACAGTATATCATGGGACATTCAAATATCAGTATCACAATGAACTGGTATGCTCATGCGTCCATAGATACCGCAAAATCAGAGGTTCAGCGTCTAATCGCATAAGAAGTATTTACCACGATTTTAACCACGCTTGATAGCGAAAATATAAGAAGATAGACCTAGATATGTGAGGTTTACCACAAAAGCAAAATGCCCGTAGAGCCTATAAAATAAGGCTTTGCGGACATTTAAGAAGATATAAAAAGATAGTCAAAAAGACATATATAATTTCTAATGAAATAGTATATGAAAGAAAGATGACAGGCAGCTTTATGAAGCTGCGTTGTGACGAGGTGAAGCCGTTAGATGAAAAGATATTGTTGAAAAACAATATTCCGGGCTTTCTGAAGATGGAGAAGTGTTATGTGAATAATGAAGGGCAGTACTGGTATGATATATCCGGAGTTCAGTCTTTGGAAATGCGCTGCCAGTATAATGATATAAAGCTTGAGTTTCTTGAAAAGCTTGTGGTGAGTATCTGTAACAAGATGGAGCTTTTGGAGAATCATCTTGTAGGCACAGACTGCCTGGCACTCGATCCTCAGCTAATACACATAAAAGGGGTAAATCAGGATGAGGAAATATATTTCACAGCATACCCGGCACAGATGAAGACTATGTGTACTACATTCCAACATCTAATGGAGTATATGCTAACGAAACTTGACCACAGTGATGCTGAAGCGATACATATAGCATATGGCATATATGAGAAAACAATAAATGGAAATTACAGTATCGCTGATATTAGAAATGCCATAATCGAGGAGCGACAGAAAAAGGTGGCAGAAAAGCCGGTGGAGGAGGTGGTTGCGCCGATTTCACAGCCACAGGTCAGAGTAGAGGAGCCTAAGGAGCAGATAAAGCCTACACTGTACGATAAGCTTCGGGTGTATCTGCTGGAGCAGCTGGACATCAGGCTGCCAGAGCGAAAGAAGCAGACGTCAGCGATAGAAAAGCCTAAAAAACTGGACATAAACAGAAAATGGTTTAAAAAAGAAAAACGAAAAGAAAATCGTGAAAAGGTAGATGACACCATGCTTATACACCCAAGCTCAGAGGCTGCACCGGAGCCTGTACCGCGTCAGATACACCCCACTGTATGTCTGAGCGATTACAGGGAGCACCCACAGGGCATGCTTTTGTATGAGGGCATGGAAAACCGCAGTAACATAATAATAGACAAAGATTGTACGCGTATTGGTCAGGGCGATGAGGCCGATGCAGTAATAGGCAAGGATACAATAAGTCATTTTCATGCAGTTATAAATAGAGAAAACCAGGAATTTTATTTGGAGGATTTAAACTCCACAAATGGAACCTTTGTGAATAATGAGGTGCTTGCGTACAAGCAGAAGAAGCAGCTCAAGTCAAATGATATCATCAGATTTGCCGATGTTAAGTACCGGTTTGTATAATTGTTGCAAATAAGCTCCTTAAAATTTATAATAAGAAAAAGTATTTAACAGGAAAATTAAGGAGACCCCACAGATTTGCAGAATATAAAAAGATTTGATGATAAACCATATATGACAATTGGCATAATAGTGGTAAATATAATAGTTTTTGTGCTGATGAGTTTATCAGGCAGCACACTTGATGCACAGTATATGGCTGCCCACGGAGCCATGTACCCTGAGTATATAAAGGATGGCCAGTATTGGAGGCTGCTCACTTCTATGTTTATGCATTTTGGATTGATGCATATACTTAACAATATGGTGGTTTTAGGCGCTGTCGGTCAGATAGTCGAGAAGGCTATGGGGCATGTGAAGCTTCTGATTACATTTCTTGTGTCAGGCATGTGTGGAAGTGTATTATCGTACATCGTTATGCTTTATAATAATGACTTTGCGGTATCGGCAGGCGCCTCCGGGGCGATATTTGGTCTGGTGGGAGCACTTGTGTGGATAGTTATAGTAAACAGAGGCTTTTATGAGGGCATCAGCAGACAGCAGGCTGTATTTATGGTTATACTCATGATATACTATGGAGTTTCAACGCAGGGAGTGGACAACTGGGCTCATGGAGGCGGACTCGCAGGCGGATTTGTTATTTCAATTGTTTTATATCGCAAAAAGAGATATAATAAATATAGTATCAACTAGAAATTAATTGTAGGAGAAGCTGCATGAAGATAAATATTTTTTATGATGGAAGATGCATGCTTGATCAGATATTTCCGTTTTAATGGGCTTTTTGATTCTGAACAGTTACAAAATAATTATATATATGAGGTGATAAAGATGAAAGATGACAACTGTATTTTCTGTAAACTGGCAAATGGGGATATCCCGACCAATTCAATCTACGAGGATGATGATTTCAAGGTAATACTCGATGCAAGTCCTGCTACAAAGGGACATGCACTTATCCTTCCAAAGCAGCATTATGCAAATATTTTTGAGATTGAGGATGAGACACTTGCCAAGGCAGCAAAGCTTGCAAAGAAGATTATGACACACGAGAAAGATGTGCTTGGCTGTGAAGGCTACAACCTGGTACAGAACAATGGCGAGGTGGCCGGTCAGACAGTATTCCATTTCCATATGCACCTGATTCCAAGATATGAGTCAGATGACAACAAGAATGTCATAGAGTGGAACCATAAGGAGTTCACTGATGACGAGATGAAGAAAATCTGCGATGAGATGAGCATGTAATAGCTGCTAATAGTTACACATTATTAAAAAACCAAAAGCCCGGATATGCAAATGTAGTTCATATCCGGGCTTTTTCTTTTTTATGATATGCAATGACGCTTTAAACAGACTCTGACCCTATGACGATTTCTTCACCTGAGAGTTAATCAAATCAATGATAGTAGCGATGGAATCCATCTGACCGCTTTTTGCCATGGCATCCTTATATTTATCTCTGTTGCCGTACACCTCTTTTACTGCGCTAAGCAGAGAATCCTTTGTGAGCTCCTCCTCCTCGATGACATATGAAAAGCCCTGCTTTTTGAAGGATTTTGCATTTAATACCTGGTCTCCGCGGCTGGCAGCAGCAGAAAGAGGAATCAGGATGTTTGGCTTGTGCAGAGCAAGTAGCTCGCAGATGGAGTTGGCTCCGGCTCTTGAAATAGCCATGTCAGCCAGAGCAAACATGTCGGTGAGCTCAGCATTGGCGTACTCAAACTGTGCATAGCCTGTGATTCCGGCAAGCTTGTTGTCCAGATTGCCCTTTCCGCAGAGGTGAATCACATAGAAATCCTTTAGTAGTTCAGGAAGAATCTCACGGACAGCTTCATTAACCTTTTTAGAGCCGAGGCTTCCTCCGATGATGAGGATGACAGGCTTATTGTGGTCAGGAAAATTACAAAGCTTTATGGCATTTTCGGCAACGCCGCTAAAAAGCTCGCGTCTGATAGGTGATCCGGTGAGCACAGCCTTGTCTGCAGGCAGATATTTCATGGTCTCAGGGAAATTGCAGCAGACCTTTTTGGCACCCTTTATGGCGATTTTATTGGCAAGTCCCGGGGTGATATCCGACTCGTGGATGATGGCAGGCACATGGCAGTGCTTTGCGGCAAGCACGACAGGTACGGAAACGAAGCCACCCTTAGAAAATACTACATCAGGCTTGAGTTTTTTCATGAGGCTTACAGCCTGACCGTAGCCCTTTAACACGCGGAACGGGTCTGTAAAGTTCTTCCAGTCAAAGTATCGGCGCAGTTTTCCTGATGAAATGCCGTGGTAAGGAATCTTCTGGGCTTCGATCAGCCCCTTCTCCATTCCATTTACTGAGCCAATGTATTCGATATCGTATCCGGCCTCCTTAAGTGCCGGCATAAGAGCGATATTTGGAGTGACATGACCTGCAGTACCGCCGCCTGTCATAACTATTTTCTTCATATATATGTATCCTTTCTTGCATTCCTGTTTGTCTCATATTTATATTATACTCAACACAATAAAAGTCAATACCAAGTTACCGGTGAAAGTTTGCCCTGCAATACCAAACAAATGTCGAAACTTGCGACCGATAGGAACTGTTAAGTTCATGTGAATTGGTTATAATAATCAATAGTACATCATCCTGCGTTATAGGTTAAGTTAAATTTTGAATGATGTATCAGAAAAAGAATAGTAGGGAGGACATATTAATATGGAATTATCAATGGACAATATGGACATCGTGGCAGGAGGCATACTTGCGATAATGCTTGCACTTTTCATGCTGACAGTCATTGTGACCTTGTTCGCACTCTCACACAGGATAAGACTTTTGAGCAACGAGATTTATAAAATAGAAAAACAGGTGAGCGACTACATAGACGAGCTGTCGAGAAACGAAAGCGACAAGCTGGAGATAGAGCATAAGGCACATCAGAATGGGGTGATTTCATCGGTGCTGCAGGAGATTTTTCCATGAAATTTGACAAAATGCTATTACTGTGATATTATACCGACTGTAACAAAGTTGTAACAAATGCAACATAGGTGTAATAAACGTAACAAAAACAACATATACTACACCATATGGAGGATTATATGAAGCTAAACAAAAAAGTAATCGATAGCATTACGGTCTGTGGACTGTGCGCTATGCTGACGGTTACCGCGGTTACTAACAGCGGACGCTCTGAGGTCAAAGCAGAGGATAAGGTGCTAGCAAACACTGGTTTAGAGCATACTGGTTATAATAGTTATGCTGGCGTAGCAGCGACTCTTTTTGATTATGAGAAGAGCCTCACAGCAGAGAATGCTGTTACAGTAGAAAAAGAAAATGTTGAGATGGTGGCAGCAGCACAGGATGCACAGCAGGAGGCGCAGCCACAGCTCACACAGGAGCAGCAGGAATGGCAGACAAAGCTTATGCCAAACGTTGAAGAATCACTCAACGTAAGAGCACAGGCCGATGAACAGTCAGATATTGTTGGAAAATTATATAAAGGAAGTGTGGCAGACATCGTAGAAAACGATGGCACATGGGCTCACATCAAGTCAGGAAATGTAGACGGATACGTTAATGTTTCTTACTGTGTGACCGGAACTGACGCACTAAGCTATGCTTACGACACATGCGGAGAAATCGCCACAGTAAATACAGACGGACTTCGTGTGAGAGAGACAGCAGATACAAACAGCAAGGCCTTAGAGGTAGCTGACCAGGGCAAGACCTATCAGGTGGACCGCGCAGCGCAGGCACCGGACGGCTGGATCGCAGTAGTCTGTGATTCACAGACAGGATATATCGCAGCAGATTATGCGACACGTTCCCTCAACACAAGAGTGGGTATCACAATTGAAGAGGAACAGGCTCAGATAGCTGCACAGAAAGAGGCTGAGAGAAAGGCCGCAGAAGAAAAGGCAGCAAAAGAAGCTGCAAAAGCAGCAAAGGAATCAAAGAAAACAGAGACCACACAGGGTGAGGCGGTAAGTGCAGGAGCAGATGACCTGACACTTCTTGCTGCAATTATCGAGTGCGAGGCAGGCGGAGAGAGCTATGAATGTCAGCTTGCAGTAGGAGCGGCAGTCATCAACAGAGTAAAGAGCGGCTCATATCCAAACAGCATCTCAGGTGTTATTTACCAGAAAGGCCAGTTTGGACCGGCATCATCAGGAAAGCTCGCAAGAAAGCTTAGCGGACGCATTTCTTCTTCATGCTACAGTGCAGCACAGGAGGCAATGTCCGGAGTGGACAACACAGGAGGATGTACATCCTTCAATGACCATGGCTCAGGAATATCAATCGGAAATATGAAGTTCAGATAATATACAGCCAATACAAAGAAATAACAAAGAGGCTGCAAATCAACAAAGCTTGTTGGTTTGCAGCCTCTTTAATTATTTGTACGGCGTAGTTTTACAGTCAGAGCGTCAATGCTTCAAACCTCTTGCAACATACCACAAAATAGAGTAAAATGACATCATTATAGCAACCTACAGATATAAATTATAGCAACCTGCATCTATAAACGATGCAAATAAAACCCAGGAGGCAAGAGCAATGCAGTTAAAGGGACGAAACTTTTTAAAACTTATGGATTACACTCCGGAAGAGATTACTTATCTGATTGACCTCTCACAGGAGCTGAAGGAAAAGAAGAAAAAAGGCATCAGACATGATGACCTCACAGGCAAGAATATAGCGCTGATTTTTGAAAAGACCAGTACCAGAACTCGCTGCTCTTTTGAGGTAGCGGCACATGACCTTGGAATGCATGTCACATACCTTGACCCGAGCGGTTCACAGATAGGTAAAAAGGAGAGCATCGCCGATACAGCGCGCGTGCTCGGCAGAATGTTTGACGGAATCGAGTACCGTGGATACGGACAGGAAATCGTGGAGGAGCTGGCTGAATACGCAGGCGTACCGGTATGGAACGGTCTGACAAATGAGTTCCACCCGACACAGATGATAGCAGATATGCTTACAATCCGTGAGCACCTCGGCAGACTCAAGGGCGTGAAATTTGTATACATGGGAGATGCAAGATACAACATGGGCAATTCACTCATGGTCACATGTGCAAAGCTTGGCATGGACTTCGTGGCATGCACAAACAAGAAATATTTCCCAAATGATGAGCTTGTAAAATACTGTAAGGACGTTGCAGAAACAACCGGCGCATCAATCACACTCACAGAGGATGTGGCAGAGGGCACAAAGGACGCAGATGTTATTTACACAGATGTGTGGGTATCAATGGGAGAGCCGGAAGAGGTATGGGCAGAGCGAATTAACGACTTAAAGCCATATCAGGTAAATGCAAAAGCATTTGAAAATGCAAAGGATAGCGCAATCTTTATGCACTGTCTGCCTGCATTCCATGATTTAAAGACCACAATCGGCAAGCAGGTCTATGAGAAGTTTGGACTGAGCGAGCTTGAGGTGACAGACGAGGTATTTGAGTCAGAGCGCTCAGTGGTATTTGATGAGGCAGAGAACCGTATGCACTCAATCAAGGCTATCATGCGTGCAACACTTGCGGACTAGTACGGCAAGCAATGACCGCAACAAAAGATTGACGGAAAGCTAAGGAATAAAGTATGAAGGAAGAAATACTTAGGCTTCTACGCAGCGCTGACGGCTATATTTCAGGGCAGGAGCTATGCAACAGGTTCGGAGTATCGCGCACAGCCGTGTGGAAGGCCATAAACCAGCTAAAGGAAGCCGGATATGAGATAGAGGCACAACAGAATAAGGGCTACAAGCTCATGGCAGCGCCGGATCTGATGACAGAGGCGGAGATAAAAAGCCTCATGCACACAGACTGGGTGGCAAAGGAAGTGCTGTATTTTGATACAATAGACTCCACCAACATCAAGGCTCAGGAGCTTGCCGAAAAAGGCTATCCGAGCGGCACCTTAGTTGTAGCGGACAAGCAGGAGTCAGGCAAGGGGCGCCGCGGCCGCAGCTGGGTATCGCCGTCCGGCACAGGTATTTTCATGACACTTATGATAAAGCCTGATATCAATCCAAACAATGCATCCATGCTCACGCTTGTGGCAGCGCTTGCTGTCGCAAAGGCAATAACAAGCGTAACCGGCGAGGAAGCCCTGATAAAGTGGCCAAACGACATTGTGATAAACGGCAAAAAGGTGTGCGGCATACTCACAGAGATGAATGCGCAGTTTGACTATATCAACCATATTGTTGTAGGTATCGGTATCAACGTGCACAATGAGAGCTTTCCGGAGGAAATCAGTCAGATGGCGAGCTCACTCATGATAGAAGCAGGTGGCAAAAGATTTCACCGTGCGCAGATAATCGCAGAGACCATGTCATACTTTGAGCAGTATTATGACACATTTTTAAAGACGCAGGACCTTTCAGCCCTCGTCAGGGAGTATGATGAGCTGTTGGTCAACAGGAACAAATCAGTAAGGGTACTGGATCCGAAGGAGCCGTTTGACGGAAAAGCGATGGGCATCACGCCTAAGGGCGAGCTGATCGTGGACACATGGGAATCGCGTAAGCTGGTTTCAAGCGGAGAAGTATCAGTGAGAGGAATATACGGATATGTCTAAAGAGGTAGTACTTTGCGTGTCAAACGCATATCAGAAAAAATATTATCTGAACGAGAATTTTAACGGACTTCCACAGACAATAAGGGACGAGCTCAAAATCATGTGCGTCCTGTATACAGAGGATGTGGGAGGCATACTGGAGCTGGTGTTTGATGAGGACGGAAACCTCGATTTCAGAACATCCTGCAAGGAAAACGACTTTTTCTATGACGAGATAGGAAGCGTGCTAAAGATAAAGCAGTACCGCAACGAGCGAAGAGAGCTGCTCGAGTCGATAGAGACGTATTATCGCATAGTATTTTTGGGAGAAGGACTCGAGGAGGAATAACAGATGATTTTAGCACTGGACGTAGGAAATACAAACATAACATGCGGCGTGTTTGATGGTGACAGGATAAAAGCAAGCTTTAGAATTACAACCAAAATGCCACGTACATCGGATGAATACGGCATGCTTCTGAGCACTCTGCTTGAAAGAAATCAGGTAGGCATGGACGACATACATGATGCAATCATCTGCTCCGTTGTACCGAATATCATGCATTCACTGCAGAATGGCCTCATAAAATACTTTAATATCAGGCCGATAATCGTGGAGGCGGGCATCAAAACAGGCATCCGTATCGCCACACCAAATCCGCAGCAAATTGGCGCAGACCGTATAGTAGACGCCGTAGCTGCATATGAATTATATGGAGGACCTGTTTTGGTCATAGATTTTGGCACAGCAACCACCTACGATATGGTCGATGAAAACGGTACCTTCATGGGAGGAATCACAGCACCGGGCATACGTATCTCAGCCAAGGCACTCTGGGAGGATGCGGCAAAGCTTCCTGAGATAGAGATTAAAAAGCCTGATAATATCCTCGGAAAGGACACTATCACAAGCATGCAGGCGGGACTTGTGTATGGACAGATAGGACAGACAGAGTATATCATCAACAAGGTAAAGGAAGAAACAGGCATGTACGATGCAAAGGTTGTAGTGACTGGCGGACTCGGCAGAATAATATCCAATGAGACAGAAAACGTGGATGTATACGATCCGGATCTGACATTAAAGGGCATAAACCTCGTGTATCGCAAGCAGAACCGCAAGGGAGTGAAGTAATAGTATGGATATTCATCAGATACGAAAGCTTCAGATAGGAAGTGTGACACTCCCAAACAACCTGATACTAGGACCTATGGCAGGCGTGACAGACCTGCCATTTCGCTTATTGTGCAAGGAGCAGGGAGCCGGCCTTTTATGTATGGAAATGGTCAGCGCCAAGGCAATTTTGTACAAAAACAAAAATACAGAGTCGCTACTTTCAATAGATGAAAGAGAAAAGCCTGTTTCACTCCAGATGTTTGGCTCAGACCCGCAGATAATGGCTCAGATAGCAAAGCAGATAGAGGAAAGACCGTTTGACATACTGGATATCAACATGGGCTGTCCGGTGCCCAAAATCGTAAACAACGGTGAGGGCTCAGCACTCATGAAAAATCCGATTCTTGCAGGTCAGATTATAGAGAGCATAGTAAAAGCGATAGATAAGCCGGTCACCGTAAAAATACGAAAGGGCTTCGATGATGAGCATGTCAACGCAGTAGAGCTGGCACATGTGGCTGAAGAAAGCGGCGCAAGCGCAGTCGCAGTGCACGGCAGGACCAGAGAGCAGTACTACTCCGGTAAAGCCGACTGGGACATCATAAGGCAGGTAAAAGAGGCTGTCTCAATACCGGTCATAGGAAACGGAGACCTGCTTTGCGCAGAGGATGTCATAAAAATGCAGGAGCAGACAGGCTGCGACGGCTTTATGATAGCCAGGGGAGCGCAGGGCAATCCATGGATTTTCTCACAGATACTGCATTACTTTGAGACCGGCGAGCATCAGGAAAAGCCATCCTTTGAGGAAGTGCGCCGGATGATACTGCGCCATGCACGCATGATGATAGAGTTCAAGGGCGAGTACACGGGAATACACGAGATGAGGAAGCACACAGCGTGGTATACGGCAGGGTATCCACATTCATCAAGGCTGCGCGCGGAGGTGAATACGGTGGAGAGCTTAGAACAGCTTGAGGAGCTTTTGTATAAGGAAAAGCTTAAAAATTGAAATCGGTCAAATCCTTGACAGAGTGGGGATTTTCAATTATAATACACGCGTTAAAATAGGCTTTAAATTTAGTATGTGAAACTTCCCACATTCAGTTTATCGAAGTTACCGGCATAGCATACAGTATATTCCTCAGAAAAATATGAAGTTAGCCACGGGTGCGAATCGCGGATAGATGGTTTTTCTTTGCTGCCGGGTTTCCGTTGCCGGGTGTTATGGGACTCCGTGGCAGTTCATATTTTTCTTCGGAACATACTGTATACTTTCCGGTATTGAAGACCTTGGTGTGGGAAGTTAATATACTAAATGAGTACAATAAATATCAAAAATAAAAAAGGAAGATAGAAGGGTAAGAATCATGGATAACAAGAAAAATATTCTGACATATGCAGGTCTTAAGAAGCTCGAGGATGAGCTTGAGCATTTAAAGGTTGTTAAGCGTAAAGAGGTTTCCCAGAAGATCAAGGAGGCTCGTGAGCAGGGTGATTTATCTGAGAATGCTGAGTATGATGCAGCTAAGGATGAGCAGCGAGATATCGAGGCTCGTATTGAGGAAATCGAGAAAATCCTTAAAAATGCAGAGGTTGTTGTTGAGGAGGAGGTTGACCTTGACAAGATTTCTATCGGATGTAAGATCCGCATCTTAGATTGTGAGTTTGATGAGGAGCTTGAGTACAAAATTGTTGGTTCAACAGAGGCAAACAGCTTAAAGGGCAAGATTTCAAACGAGTCACCTGTAGGTAAAGCTCTTCTTGGAAAGAAAGTCGGAGATACTGTAACTGTTGAGACTCAGGTAGGAGAGCTCACATACAAGGTACTCGAGATCCAGAGAGCAGAAGAGAACTAAAAGAGGTAAAAAATGGCAAATCAGAATAATAACAAGGGTGGACAGCAGCAGGACGTAAACCAGCTCCTTAAGGTCCGCCGTGAAAAATTACAGAATTTACAGGAAGCAGGAAAGGATCCCTTCCAGATTACAAAGTACAATGTCACTCATCACAGCAGCGATGTAAAGGAGCTTTACAATGCTCATGAGGCTGAGATTCTCGGTGACAGAAAGGCTCCGGATGTTGAGGGCCTGGATGACGCTGCAAAGCGAGAGGTAATCAACAATGATTACAACGAGAGAAGAGAAATCATGGATGCAAAGCCAATCGAGGTAAGCATCGCAGGACGTATGATGTTCAAGCGTGTCATGGGTAAGGCTTCTTTCTGCAATATTCAGGACTTAAAGGGCAATATCCAGGTATATGTGGCAAGGGACAATATCGGAGAAGACTCATACGCAGACTTCAAGAAATCAGACATCGGTGATATCTACGGTGTAAAGGGCTTCGCCTTCAGAACAAAGACAGGAGAAATCTCAATCCATGCAGAGGAGATAACACTCCTTTCAAAATCACTCCAGATACTCCCGGAGAAGTTCCATGGACTGACAGACACAGACACCAGATATCGTCAGAGATATGTAGACCTTATCATGAATCAGGAGAGCAAAGAGGTATTTATCAAGCGTTCACAGATACTCAAGGAAATCCGTAACTTCCTTGCAGGCCGTGATTTCATGGAGGTTGAGACACCTATGCTTGTCTCAAACGCAGGTGGTGCCGCAGCAAGACCATTTGAGACACACTACAACGCATTGAACGAGGATGTAAAGCTTCGTATTTCCCTTGAGCTTTACTTAAAGAGACTCATCGTCGGAGGACTTGAGCGAGTATACGAGATCGGACGAGTTTTCCGTAACGAGGGTGTGGATACACGTCACAACCCTGAGTTCACACTTATGGAGCTTTATCAGGCATATACAGACTACGAGGGCATGATGGAGCTGACAGAGTCAATGTTCCGTTACCTCGCAGAGAAGGTATGCGGTTCGACAAAAATCTCATACAACGGCGTAGAAATCGACCTTGGAAAGCCATTCGCTCGAATGACAATGATAGACGCAATCAAGAAATACGCAGGCGTAGACTTCGACCAGGTACCTGATGATGCAGCCGCAAAGAAGCTTGCAGACGAGCATCATATCGAGTACGAGGAGCGCCACAAGAAGGGTGACATCGTAAACCTCTTCTTCGAGGAGTACTGTGAGAAGGAGCTTATCCAGCCAACCTTTATCATGGATCACCCAATCGAGATATCACCTCTCACCAAGAAGAAGCCAAGCGACCCTACAAAGGTAGAGCGTTTCGAGCTGTTCTGTAATACATGGGAGATGTGTAACGCATACTCAGAGCTCAACGACCCAATCGACCAGCGTGAGCGTTTCGCAGCGCAGGATGCCAACGCAGCAGCGGGCGATGACGAGGCAGAGCACACAGACGAGGACTTCCTCAATGCGCTTGAAATCGGTATGCCGCCAACAGGTGGAATCGGATACGGAATCGACCGTCTTGTGATGCTTCTGACAGATAGCCAGGCAATCAGGGACGTATTACTGTTCCCGACAATGAAGTCCTTAGATGGTGTAAATAAGAAAAATGATGTAAATAATACAGCTTCTGAAGCACCTGAAAAAAATGTAAAAACTGAGTCTGAAAAGATTGATTTTTCTAAGGTAAAGGTAGAGCCTTTATTTGAGGAATTTGTTGATTTTGATACATTCAGCAAGTCAGATTTCCGTGCAGTAAAGGTTAAAGAGTGTGTTGCAGTACCGAAGTCAAAGAAACTGTTACAGTTTACTCTTGATGACGGAACAGGCACAGACAGAACCATTTTAAGCGGTATTCATAGCTTTTATGAGCCGGAAGAACTGGTTGGAAAGACTCTGATTGCTATCACAAATCTTCCACCGAGAGCTATGATGAGCATTGACTCTTGCGGTATGCTCCTCAGTGCTATTCATGAAGAAGAAGGCGAAGAAAAGCTTCATCTTCTGATGGTAGATGACCACATTCCGGCAGGTGCAAAGCTCTATTAAGATGATGTAAAGATGTACCGTTTTACCAAATAGACGGGACATACTTCATTTGATAAAAAACTGAAAAAACAGCGATTTACATCAAACTTACATCATTTGATGCAGAAATCGGTGCAAGCAAGAAAAAATCGCATAATTAGTGCAATGAGTGGGCAATTCCAATTGGAGTTGCCCATTTTTAAAACAAACAGAAATACAAATCGGAATTTTTGAGAGAAATTTAAAAACCGTCTCATTGCATGAGTATATTTATTGAGATATGATTGGCTTGGAGGTGATACTTATGGCAAATGAAGATAAAAAAGATTTTAATGCTATGCTTATGGATAGCAAGGATATGCCTAAAGTTCAAATAATAACAGATGAAAAGAGCATTGAAAAATATGGTGGAGATAAAATGTACTTTGCCCCACCTATTGACTATGACAAAGTAATGCGACTTGTGCCTTGTGGTAAATTGCTTACTGTAGGTACAATAAGAGATTACTTTGCTAAACAAAGCGGTGCTGATTTTACAGAGCCAATCACAGCTGGAATTTTTGTTTCAATAGTTGCATGGGCGAGTTATCAGCGTGCAGAAGATAAAACACCTTATTGGAGAACATTAAAAGCAAATGGGGAATTAAATGCAAAGTATCCTGGAGGAGTTGAGGCACAAAAGAAGATGCTTGAGAAGGAGGGACATACTGTAATACAAAAAGGTAGAACCAATATTAAGTATTATGTTAAGGACTACGAAAAAGCATTATTTACATTGTAATAGATAATGTGAAACTTTCAGTTTGCCAATTTGCCCTTTGAGAGAGGAGAAATCCCTTTCTCAAAGGGCTTTTTCTATTTATACGGATATTCGCAAACTACAAGATAAAGCCAAAACTTCATATACTCTAAGCACAAGGAGGTTGAGGTTTGGCTATGAATAACAGTTTAGCAGAAGTACACCCGGAGCTTGTTTCGGAGTGGTCGGAAAAGAATTTAACGCTTACGCCTGATGACATTACTTTCGGTTCAAATAAAAAAGTATGGTGGAGAGGTGCTTGCGGTCATGAATGGCAGGCAAGCGTTAAGGCTCGTTCTAATGGAGAGAAATGTCCGATATGTTCCGGTGCGAGAGTGATTGCAGGTATTAACGATTTGGCGACATTAGAGCCACTATTGGTAAAGCAGTGGTCGAAAAAGAATAAGATAAAACCGATAGAGGTTTCTATTGGTTCTCATAAGAAAGTGATATGGAGATGTAAAAAAGGTCACGAGTGGGAAGCTGCCGTTAAGAGCAGGACAATAAATAAAACAGGTTGTCCGTACTGCTCTCATAATAAAGTGTTGGCAGGATTTAATGACCTTGCAACACTTCTGCCGGATATAGCTGCCGAGTGGTCGGATAGAAATTATCCGTTACTTCCAACTCAGGTTACGGTCTTTGCCAATCGTAAGGCTTGGTGGAAGTGTAAGGATTGCGGCAGAGAGTGGAACACCCTTATTTCTACTCGTTCCGGTGGGAGCAAATGCCCGTATTGCAGTGGGTACATATTCCTGAAAGGGTTTAATGATTTGCAGACAACACACCCTGAAATTGCTTCGGAGTGGTCGGAGAAGAACTTACCATTGAAGCCTGATGAGGTAAATGCAAAATCGAGGAAAAATGTCTGGTGGAAGTGCAGAAAATGCGGTAACGAGTGGAAATCAGTTATCAATGCCCGTGTGAAAGGTACGGTATGCCCCGTTTGTGCGGAGAGAGAAGTCCTTGCCGGATATAATGATTTGGCGACAACAGACAGACAGCTTCTTAGCGAATGGGATTATGAACAGAATAAACTGAAACCTACAGAGGTATCACGAACTTCGGCAAAGAGAGCGTGGTGGAAATGCAGGCACGGTCATTCGTGGAGTATGAAGATAAATGAAAGAACGATATTGAATAAAGGCTGCCGAATTTGTGAGCAGGAGTATTTGTCATTGTTTCCTGCTTTGGCTGTCAGCTATTATTCTAATAAGAAAGGCTTGAAAGCAGAACTTGGTTCTGACCGATTGCTTGGAGTTCCGCTTGAAACATACATAGCTTCAGAGAAGTTGGCTATTGAGTCAGAAAGTGCTGACGAGAATATAGAAATAATGAAAGCATATATGTGCAAGCAAAGAGGAATAAGGCTGATTAAGTTGCCGATGAAAGGCACAGAACTGGATTATGCCAATAATTTAAAGAAAGCTTTTCAGAACGTACATATATTTATTTCTTCTGATACCGAGGAAGATGTGGAGATAATCAAAAATACATTTGAAAGATGGAGGGACAGCCAATGAGAGAGAAAACCTATCATCTATACTTAAATGAAGAAGAACGAAGCCGAGTGATACAATTGCTCATTGAATTGAAGAACAATTTAGCAGCTCAGGGACGATACACCGACGCAGTAGATGATGTTCTATGTAAAGTGCTTGAAGCAAAGAAAAAGAAATTGAAAATTGAATACATTTAGAACGTGATTTGCCGTCTGTTTCCTAACCGGAGCAGGCGGCTTTTTTATTTCAAAAATTTTTTGGAAGAATTTTTTGGAAAAGAGGAGATTTTGGGTGTGCATTTCATACCCCTTTGTCCAAATGAGTGAAGGGGTTCATTCCGGATAGCAAAAACGGAAGCCTTTTCGCTTGAAAATTGAATAAGTCATTCACTAAGACTTTATTTCTGATGATAGCCACTTTAGCAGGTACGCCGTGATTTCTGTATTTCAGAATAGCGAGAACTCCGGCTATGAGTATCAGGTTGCCCCTGATATGGCGATGACAGTCAGAATGATAATGATACTTCTCTACGGAGCTGGCGGAGTACCCGGCAGAGGTTAGAACCCTATGATACAGATAAGCAGTCTGTTCCTTAGTGATTTCCCATAAGCATTTTGCTTGGCAAGGGGTGTTGAGAACAAATATTGCTATGACCGATTAGGAAATGAGTCGGTCAGGTACATAGCCATAATGCGGTGGCTATGAATTTTCAGAAAGGAGGGCAAAAAGAAGTGTCAAACTGTAAAACGATTTCCGTATGTAACCAGAAAGGCGGAGTCGGAAAGACCACCACAACCGTTAATCTCGGAGTCGGGCTTGCAATGCAGGGCAAGAAAGTATTGCTCATAGACGCAGACCCGCAGGGAGATTTAACGACTTGTCTTGGTTGGCAGGATACAGACGGCTTGGGTATCACGCTTGCAACGAAACTCACAGATGTAATCAATGAAACGATGACAGACCCTATGGTTGGTATCCTGCACCACGAAGAAGGTGTTGACCTTGTTCCGGCAAACCTTGAGCTTTCAGCAATGGAATTTAACCTTGTGAACGCAATGAGCAGAGAAACTACACTCAAGAATTATCTGAGTCAAGTGAAGAACAGATATGATTATGTAATTATAGACTGTATGCCTTCACTTGGTATGGTTACTCTCAATGCTTTATCGGCGGCAGACAGTGTTATTATTCCGGTTCAGGCTCAGTATTTGCCTGCAAAGGGTATGACACAGCTTGTGCAGACCATTTCAAAAGTAAAGAAGTATATCAATCCGGATATTAAGATAGACGGTATGCTTCTTACTTTGGTGGATAGCCGAACAAACCTTGCAAAGAGTACGGTGGAAGCACTCAGGGCAAACTTTGGTAATCAGATAAGAATGTATCGAACACAAATCCCGATTGCCGTAAAAGCCGCTGAAACTTCTTCCAAAGGCAAGAGTATTTATGCTTATGAGCCAAACAGCACAGTGTCTAAGGCATACGCTGAATTTACAAAGGAGGTGTTAGCCGATGGCAGGAAGAAAGAGCGACTTCACTCTCACGAAGCTCGATGATTTATTTACCACGCAGGCACAGAGAGATGAAGAACAGCTTTCAAAAATCCGAGATATTCCATTGGAGCTAATTGATGATTTCCCCGACCACCCGTTTAAGGTCAGGGACGATGAAGATATGATGCAGCTTGTGGAGAGTGTCAAGGAAAGAGGAGTGATTACTCCGGCAACGGTAAGGCAGAAAGAGGACGGCAGATACGAACTTGTTTCAGGACACAGACGAAAGCGAGCTTGTGAACTGGCAGGATTTGAAACACTGAGAAGTGAGATTGTAGACCTGAACAGAGATGAAGCGACCATTTTAATGGTTGAAAGTAATTTCCAGAGGTCAGAGATATTGCCGAGTGAAAAAGCCTTTGCCTATAAAATGCGTTTGGAAGCAATGAAAAGACAAGCAGGCAGACCTACAAAAAATAATTTAGTCCCAGTGGGACAAAATTATTCAAGGGAAGAACTTGCTGCACAAAGTGGAGAAAGTCAAACACAAATACAGCGTTATATTCGTCTGACAAACCTTGTTCCTGAACTGCTTGAATTTGTTGACGAGGGGCGTATTAAAATGCGTCCTGCCGTAGAACTTTCCTATCTTGACGAAGATTGCCAGCGTGATGTGGTTGACGAAATCGACCTGAATGACGCAACCCCGTCACACGACCAGACAATCCGTATGCGAAAGTTATTCAACGAGGGCAACCTTACAACAGAAGCAATCCACGCTGTTATGTCTGAGGAAAAGCCGAACCAAAAGGAAAAAATCGTGTTGAGGGGCGACAGAGTAAGACAGCTTATCCCGAAAAACATTCCCGTCAGTCAGACGGAGGATTTTGTCTGCAAGGCATTGGAGCATTACAACAAGTTTTTGCGTAACCGTGCAGAGCGTGACAGCAGATAGCCTGTTTTACAGTTCCCCTTTCTCACACTCTAACCCCTTAGTTATACTTCTACCTACCGAAAATGATATATATTATCTCACTTGAATATAACTATCTCAAAGTATATGTCTATCTCTAAGGGGCAATCGCACAGTATGAACGGACTGGAGGTGTATGGTAAAATGAAAAATTAACGAAAAATCCGCATTTGTTTTTCGGCAGGTAAATTCTGTCGTAAGAGAAAATCCACAAAGGCACATCGTAGCGATACGGTGTGTTTTCAATTTTTACAGGAGGAAACGCAATGATAAAGTCAAAATTCAAAAGAGTCACGTCGCTTTTCTTGGCGACCCTTATGTGTGTGACCACTTTTGCAGGCATTGGCTCGACAACAGCATATGCTGCTTCGGGAGAAAAAGCCGATGTTTATATGGTCGATTTCCCTCGTGATGGCGATGCTAATTACGATGGGGTATGGGGACACAGCAATTTGACCTTGAAAAATGGTTGGCATACCGGACGTTCCAATTTTACCAATCTTAAGGCTATTGGCTCATACTCAGGCAATGTTGCTTATTGTATTGAGCCGGGAATTTCGCTCAAGGTCGGTCAGACAATGAATAAGTATGACGAAAATTATTTTAATAACCTTGCATCCAATGGGGTTATTTCCGGAGATGAAATCCGTCTTTTCGTTGGTCGTATTTTACAGTATGGCTATCGTGGGACAATCTCGACATCTTGGAGGTCACAGAATGAAGCAGCAGCAAACAGCATTGCACAGGCTTATGCCACACAGCTTCTTATCTGGGAAACTGTTATCGGAGAGCGTGATGTGAACTTCAATCATGTATCAGCCAGTGGTTGCAGCAATGTGAAAGATGTCATCAATGCAAGGCATCCGCTCCGCAATAAGATTTTCAGTTATTACAACAGTATGGTGCAGAGTGTACAGAACCATGCGACCATACCAAGCTTTTGTAATAAATCATCCGGTTCGGCAAAGACAATAGAACTTGAGTGGAACGGAAGTAAGTACACAACTACCCTGACAGACTCAAACAATGTGCTGTCCAAATATAATTTCAAGGCAAGTATCAGTGGAGTGAACTTTTCAGTGAATGGTAACAAACTTACTGTTTCTATGGATACTGCACCGAGTAAGGAATTTACCATTACCGCAACGAAGAAAAATGCAGTCCGCAGAGGTGTGGTTGTATGGTCAGAGGGTAAACATGGTCAGAACTCCAGTGTGCAGGATGTTGTCAGCTATGCTCAGGAAGTAAGCGACAGTATCAACGGTTATGTGAAAATGAAAGTCAGCTATGGCTCTTGTCAGATTGTAAAGACCAGTGAGGACGGCAAGGTTGACGGTATTAACTTCACAATTACCGGAAACGGTATCAATCAGACGGTTACAACAGCCAATGGCGGTAAGTTCCAGATTGATAATCTTATGCCGGGTATCTATACTGTAACCGAGCAGGCATACGATAAGTACGAGCCGCAGGAAACACATAGAGTTACTGTTGTAGCAGGACAGATTGCAAAGGTCACTTTCAATAACAAATTGAAGCGTGGCGACCTTCAGGTAGTGAAGTCCTCAGAAGATAACCTTGTTGAAGGTGTGAAGTTCCATCTTTTCGGTACTTCTCTTTCCGGTGATGCTGTTGACCAGTATGCAGTTACAGACAAAAACGGTGTGGCAACTTTCAAAGATGTGCTTATCAGTGGTTCTGAACCATATACACTTGAAGAAGTAGACACAGCTATCCGTTATGTCGTACCGAAAAATCAGACTGTACCAGTGAAGTGGAAAGAAGTAACCACAAGAAACTTCAATAACATTTTGAAGAAATTTACTGTAACAGTCACAAAGAGCGACGCTGAGAAAGGCGAAGCACAGGGCAATGCCAAACTTTCGGGAGCAGTTTACGGTATCTATAAGGGCGAAACGCTTGTAGATAAGTATGTTACTGATGAAAACGGTCAGTTCACTACTAAAGAATATGTTTGTGATACCGACTGGACAATCCGAGAAATCACACCGTCAGAGGGATATTTGCTTGATAAGACTATCCATGAAGTAGGTGCAGACCCGAAACTTTATGAGGTGGAACACAACCTTACTTCCAATGATGTAACCGAGCAGGTAATCAAAGGCAATGTGGCTATCATCAAACATACCGATGACGGAGAAACAAAGATTGAAACACCTGAAAAGGGTGCTTCCTTTGAGATTTATTTGAAATCTGCCGGAAGCTATGACGCAGCCAATAAAGACGAGAGAGATACCATTGTTTGCGATGAAAATGGCTTCGGTCAGACAAAAGATATGCCGTATGGTATTTATACCGTACACCAGACTTCTGGTTGGGAAGGCAGAGAGATGATGGATGATTTTGATGTGTTCATTTCACAGAACGCACAGACTTATCGTTATCTCATCAATAACCGTAACTTCGAGAGCTTTGTCAATGTAGTTAAGGTGGACGCAGAAAGCGGAAAGAGTATTCCGTATGCAGGAGCAGGATTTAAGATTTACGACCCGCAGGGTAATCAGGTCAAAATGACCTTTACTTATCCGACACCGACCACGATTGATGTGTTCTATACCGATGCAAATGGTTCTCTTGTCACACCTGAGAAACTGGATTACGGCAAGGGGTATTCTATCGTAGAGGTACAAGCTCCATACGGATATGTACTTGATGATACTCCGGTATATTTTGATATTACCGAAGAAAATTCCACAGAGGAAGGCGGCGTAACTGTTGTGAAAGTCAATAAGCCGAATATGGCACAGAAAGGTACTATCACGGTTGAAAAAACCGGAGAAGTATTTAGTGGTGTCAATGTAAGTGGTTCTGAGGACAGTGATGTTATTTATCAGCCTGTTTATGAAGTGACAGGACTTGAGGGAGCAGTTTATGAAGTCCGTGCTGCGGAAGATATTAGCACACCGGACGGTACGCTCCGCTGTTCAAAGGGCGAAGTGGTAGATACTATCACAACAAGCTCCGATGGATTTGTGAAGAGCAAAGAACTTTATCTCGGAAAATACGAGGTCAAGGAAATTACAGCACCTTACGGAATGGTAGTCAGTGGCGAAACCCATACGGTTGAGCTTACTTATGCAGGTCAGAATATCTCTGTTACCGAAACTTCCACATCATTCTATAACGAAAGACAGAAAGTGCAGGTAAGCCTTGTAAAAGCCATTGAAAAGGATAAGACATTTGGTATTGGCGACAACGGAGAAATCAAAAACATCAGCTTTGGTCTTTATGCCGCAGAAGATATTGTATCTGCAAGCGGTACAGTTATTCCGGCTGATGGACTGATTGAGATTGTCAGCGTAAATGAAAATGGAACTGCTGTTATGAAGTCAGACCTTCCGTTTGGCAAATACTATGTCAAGGAGATTGCAACCGATGAGCATTATGTTCTCTCTGATACGAAATATCCGGTTATGTTTGAATATGCAGGTCAGGATACCGCAACAGTTGAAATCAAAGTGAATGATGGAAAAGAAATCAAGAATGAACTTATCTATGGTTCTGTATCAGGTAAGAAGATTGACGAGAACGGAGAAGCACTTGAGGGTGCTGTTATCGGTATCTTCAAAGCCGAAGAAACAGAATTTACAAAGGATACTGCACTTATGACGACTACCTCTGCAAAAGACGGTAGTTTTTCTTTTGCAAAAGTTCCTTATGGCAAATGGATTGTAAGAGAAATCGAGCAGCCAAAGGGATTTGTTCTTGATGAAAAGGCGTATGAGGTCAATATCAGCAAAGCCGAGCAGGTAGTTGAAATTGAGATTGTCAATGAGTATGTTCACGGCAATATCAGACTCACGAAGGTGGACGCTGAATATCCAGATAACAAACTTACGGGTGCAACCTTTGAGGTATATAAGGACACCAATGAGAACGGAAAGATTGATGATGGCGATGAACTTATCGGAAATCTTGAAGAAACCGAAACCGGAATTTATGAGATGAAAGAGCTGCTTTACGGAAAATATATTGTCCGTGAAACAAAAGCACCAGAGGGCTTCCTGCTTGATAAGGGAGAATACTCTGTTTTCATTGAGAAAGACGAAACAACTTATTCCGTTGAGAATAAGGCTGGTGTTGGATTTATCAATGAAGCTATGCGTGGAACACTGAAAATCGTCAAGACATCTTCAGATGGTAAGGTTAAAGGTTTTGCGTTCAGAGTAACCGGAGCAAACGGTTATGATATGACATTTGAAACAGATAAGAACGGCGAAATTGTGATTGAGGGACTTCGTATTGGCGAATATACCGTATCCGAAGTGGCAAACAATGCCTCTGCCGCATATATCACACCTGCCGACCAGAATGTTACTATCAAACTTGATGAAACAGCCGTTGTAAAAATGCACAATGAGTTGAGGGATACTCCGAAAACAGGAGATGATACCAATATGAAACTTTGGTATGTCCTTGCCGGACTTTCTGCTGTCGGTATCGCCGTAACTTCTGTTGTTGCATACAAAAAGAAGAAAAAGGAGGGTAACGAGTAATGGAAGCAAAGACAATTATCGCTATCGCATTAGTCGCCGTTATTGTCGGCGGCTTTATCTTTCTTCAGGTTAAAAACCGTAAGAAGTAAGTAACAAGCGAACATTAATCAGTCGGGGCAGAGCGTAAAAAACTCTGTCCCTTTAATTTTTGGAGGAACATTATGAAACAACAGAAAACGGTGGAGAGCCGAGTGCTTGAAATCTTAAAGGAATGCCCGATGTCGAGGTATGATGATATGCTTCTTATTCTGCATTATTACAATCGGTACGGATATATACCTGCCGGAAATCTTCCGCTTGAGGATATTGTATTTAATTACCGAGCATACGGACTTCCTTGTTTTGAAACCATACGCAGGGCAAGGCAGAGAGTACAGTCCCTTTTTCCTGAGTATTCACGTAATCCGCAGAAAGAAGAACAGAGCGGCAGTATTTCTATTGTAATCAACATTAGCTAAGGAGGTATTTTCGTGAAAGACAAAGCAACTTTTCAGAATAAGGTCAAGGTGCTGAATAAACTCTTTGACTCCGGTTGTGATACGGAGAAAAAGTTGCAGCAGCTTGATATGGAAGCAATCCTGAAAATCCCGAATATCACGATTCCTGATATGGGTGTGATTATGGAGCTTCAGAAGAATACAAAGTCCGGTAAACTCTTTTCGTATTTGGGCGGCGGTTCTGATGAAGCAACAAAAATGAGAGGTAAGGAAAATGAAGCAACAGGAGAATAGAGCAGAGCCGCAGGAAAAGCAAATTCGATTTATAGACAGTCATTACAATTTGAAATTCTATATTCCCGATGGTGGAAAAATCAAGATTACTTTTCGTGATGGACACACAGCAGACAGAGTGTGCAAGTATATTGATGACTACCATTTGTATGTCGGAAATTGCTGCTATCATATATGCGAGTTTGCTGAAAAAATGGAGCTTAATGGAAGTAAAGTTGAACCTATCAATCAATCCGAACCGTCAAAAAACAAGACCAGAAACAGAGAAAAACAGCGATAAGGAGGTGCAAGAGTAATGGCACGAAAATATGACCTTATTTCTGAGCTTTACAACCGCACCTGCAAAACGGTTGTGTCAAATCCTCAGAACTGGCAGGCATTCTTAGCTTCGGCTTGCCGAAATTATAAGTTACGTTATGACGAGCAGCTTCTTGTATATGCACAGCGACCAGATGCAACAGCGGTTCTTGAGATAGAGCAGTGGAACAAAATTTTTGGCAGATGGGTCAACCGAGGTGCTAGAGGTATTGCTGTTTTTGCTGATGAAAACCGTTCACGGCAAAGACTGACACATTACTTTGACATTTCAGATACTCACGAAAGCAGATATTCAAGAACAGTCCCGATTTGGGATATGCGTCAGGAATACGAAGCTGATGTGATTGAAACATTGGAAAGCACTTTCGGAGAGATTGAGAATAAGAGCAGTCTTGCCGAAGCAATTATGGGAGCAGCAAGAAATGCGGCAGAGGATAATATCCCTGATTATCTGCAAGACCTTTACTATGCAACCGAGGGCAGTTCCTTTGAGGAAGTGGAAGAGGATATTGTGGCTTTCATTTATAAAAATGTCGTGACAAATAGTGTGGCATATATGATGATGTCAAGGCTCGGCGTTGATACGGACGGTTATTTTGAACTTGATGATTTCAGAGATGTTACTAACTTCAATACGCAGGAAACACTCAATGCACTTGGATTTGCTACCAGTGATATTGCAGAAATGGGATTAACGGAAATATCTAAAACAATTACTGCACTCAACCGTCAAAATCGCATAATTGTCGGTCAGGACAGAAATGAATACAATAAGGTTGAAAATAATGACGAAAGGAGTTTGGACGATGAACGAACTGACCTACACGATGGTGGGCGATTACAGCCTTCCGAACCTGAAACTTCCACAGCAGCCGGAAGTGACGCTGGGCAGGTACGCTCAGATGAGGAGAGAGTTTCTGAAGGAACATCACAGAGTCCTTTACTACAATCTCCTGACGAGGGGCGAACTGACACAGCACTTGGCGGAAGTGGAACAGAGAGCCAGCAAGATGGAGGAAACAATCCTGAGCCAGATGGCACAGAAAGAGGGAGTGACCGAACAGATGAAAGCGGAGGATATGATGAAATGGGTTCGTCTGATGAACTCTCTTCGCAGTTCGGCACAGGAAATCGTGAAAGCGGAAGTGATATTCGCTTAGAGTATTACGACAGAACGCACGAGGATAAAAGCCTTCCGTTCTTTGGACGTGATGAAGTAATCAATGAAATTCTCAGAACGACACCACATTTGTCTGCTAGTCTGGAAGAAATCAAAGATTATTATGAACGTAATCCTGATAACAAAGACCGCACAGAGTATATAAAGAGTATTTTCAATAATGATTATACCGAACTTACTTTAGAGGACGGCAGGACAGTAGGGTACAAGACCTTTGAAAACGTTCTGCATTTGTGGGAGGGCAAATACGACAGCAGAACCGCACAGAGCTATTATGATTGGGCTGTTATTGCCCTTCATTTTGAAGCTATGCGATTACTGGGAGAATTAAGTGACAGCATAAAACCATTACCGTCAATGGACGGTCAGATGACATTCATATTAGACGGTCGGGCAGAGGAAAAGAAAACCTCTGCCTTTACTTTTTCTCAGGAGATTATCGACGCTGTTCTTGCGAACGGAAGTGGATTTTCTGAGGGAAAAATGCGTATTTATGAGCAGTTTGAAAAAAGCCTTTCTGCAAAAGAAAATGCCGACTTCTTGAAAAATGAATACGGTTGGGGCGGCTCTTATCCAGTAATAATCGGAGCAGGCATCGATGAGAGCCACGATGGAAAAGGTATTACGATTACGAAAGGTATCGGTAAAGAGAAGCCGCATATCACGCTTTCGTGGTCGCAGGTGGAGAAGCGTATCGGGGAACTTATCCGAACAGACAGATACTTAAATCCAAAGGAAAAAGAACACTATCCTCAGTGGCTTGAAAGTCAAGAGGAACGCAGAGCCAAAATCGAGGAAACGAAAAGAAATCGTGAGATACTTTCTAATGCACCACCGGAGCAAGAGGTCGAACCAACCGAAAAAGAACCTGAAGAAGCAGAACAGCTACAAGATGTGCAGTATGAATATCATCTTGGCGATAAGGTGTATATCGGTGCTTCTGAGTACGAAATCTTATCTGTTGATGATGAGAGAGTAATGCTCTATGACTATGATATGCCACTGTTCAATAAGGAATTTTCACGCACAGAGTTTGACAGAAAAGTGCGAGAGAATCCGATAAATGAGCATTTGATTGTAAAGGAAGAACCTGCCGAAGAAAGAAATGAAAAAGAGCCTGAGCCGGTAGTTCCCGCTTGGGAGCAGAAGAAAAAGGTCAAAGGATTTGACCTGCACCCTGATGTGCCTATGGCAGACCGTCATACCTTTAATCTCAGAGAAAATGAGGTTGAAACGGTTGGTAAAAAGGAACGCTTCCGCAGAAATATTATGGCGATACAGCTTCTAAAAAAATGTCAGGAAGAAAACAGATTTGCCACTCCTGAAGAACAGATTATCTTATCAAAGTATGTCGGTTGGGGTGGGCTTTCAGAAGCCTTTGATGAAAATAATTCAGCGTGGGCAACGGAATATCTGGAACTATCTTCGGTATTAACACCGGAGGAATATGCTTCGGCAAGAGAAAGCACGTTGACTGCGTTCTACACGCCGCCTGAAGTTATCACAGCCATTTATAAGGCAATGGAGCAGATGGGCTTTAAGGAAGGCAACTTGTTAGAGCCGTCCTGCGGTATCGGTAATTTCATCGGTATGCTGCCGGACACAATGCAGGACAGTAAGATTTACGGTGTGGAACTTGATACGATTTCCGCAGGGATTGCACAGCAGCTTTATCAGAAAACAACCATTGCGGCACAAGGATTTGAAGAAACAAATCTGCCGGACAGCTTCTTTGATGGAGTGGTTGGTAATGTGCCTTTTGGAGATTTTAAGGTATCGGATAAAAGATACGACAAGCATAAGTTCCTGATACACGATTACTTTTTTGCAAAGTCCCTTGATAAGTTAAGACCCGGCGGTGTGATGGCTCTTGTAACGAGCAAAGGCACAATGGATAAGGAAACTTTAGCAGTACGAAAGTATATTGCACAGAGAGCAGAGCTTCTTGGAGCAATTCGATTGCCGAATAATACCTTTAAGGGTAATGCAGGAACGGAAGTCGTTTCGGATATTCTTATCCTACAAAAGCGTGACAGACTGATAGATATTGAGCCGGATTGGGTTCATCTTGATACCGATGAGAACGGAATTAAGATGAACTCTTATTTTGTGCAGCACCCCGAAATGATACTTGGAGAAATGAAAATGGTATCGGGGCGTTTCGGTATGGAAGCAACTTGTGTGCCGTATGAAAATGCAGACCTTGCAGCACAGCTTGATGAAGCAGTAGCAAACATTCACGGAGAAATCACGGAATATGAAACTGAGGAAGAACTGGAGGAGGAAGATAATTCTATTCCGGCAGACCCGACAGTGAGAAACTTTTCCTATACGTTGGTAGACGATAAAATCTACTATCGTGAAAATTCCCGTATGACTCCGGTGGAAATATCGGCAACCGCAGAGAACCGAATTAAGGGTATGATTGCTATTAGAAATTCCGTCAGAACGCTGATTGAATTGCAGACAGAAGATTACCCTGACAGCGAAATCAAAGCGGAGCAGGAGCGATTAAACAGACTTTATGATACCTTTTCAGGTAAGTACGGACTCATTAACAGCCGTGCAAATACTTCTGCTTTCTCGCAGGATAGTTCATTCTCTTTGCTTTCCGCATTGGAGATAATCGGAGAGGACGGAGAACTGGAGCGTAAGGCTGATATGTTTTCTAAGAGGACAATTAAGCCGCATACTCCGGTTACTTCTGTTGATACGGCAAGTGAAGCGTTGGCGGTATCTCTTGGAGAAAAAGCCACGATTGATATGGACTATATGATGGGGCTTTCCGGTAAATCGGAGAATGAAATCTTTGAGGACTTAAAGGGTGTTATCTTCCTAAACCCGCTTTATGAGTATGGAAATTCTTACGAACCGAAGTATCTGATGGCTGATGAATACCTTTCGGGTAATGTCAGGGAAAAGCTGAGGATTGCAAAGAACTCGGCAGAACTCTATCCGAAAGATTATAAGGTCAATGTAGAAGCACTTCAAAAGGTGCAGCCGAAAGACCTGACTGCAAGTGAAATTTCCGTGCGACTTGGTGCAACTTGGTTGCCACCGGACGATGTGCAGGAGTTTATCTTTCAGTTGCTTGAAACACCACGCTATGCACAGTGGAACATCAAAGTTCACTTCTCTCCATTTACGAGTGAGTGGAATATTGAGGGCAAATCCTATGACAAAGGAAATGTAAGGGCATATAACACTTACGGAACTTCCCGCATCAATGCCTATAAGATTATTGAGGAAACGCTGAATTTAAAAGATGTGCGTATCTTTGATTATATCGAAGATGATGAGGGAAAGAAAAAGGCTGTCCTAAATAAAAAGGAAACAGCGATTGCTCAGTCGAAGCAGGAAATGATTAAGCAGGAATTTCAGGACTGGATATGGTCTGACCCTGAACGAAGGGAAAGGCTTTGCAAATCTTACAATGAGAAATTCAATAGCGTCAGACCTCGTGAGTATGATGGAAGTCATATCATCTTCAATGGTATGAATCCTGAAATTGAACTCAGGGAACATCAGAAAAATGCGGTTGCTCATATCCTTTACGGAGGAAATACACTTCTTGCACACGCAGTCGGAGCAGGAAAAACTTTTGAAATGGTAGCGGCAGCACAGGAGTCGAAAAGGCTTGGGCTTTGTAACAAGTCGCTGTTTGTTGTACCAAATCACTTGACCGAACAATGGGCGGCTGAGTATTTGCAGCTCTATCCGGCGGCGAATATCCTTGTCGCAACAAAGAAAGATTTTGAAACCAAGAACCGTAAAAAGTTCTGCGGAAGGATTGCAACTGGAGATTATGACGCAGTTATCATCGGACATTCACAGTTTGAAAAAATCCCGATGTCCATTGAAAGACAGAGGGCAATCTTAGAACAGCAGCTTGAGGAGATAACCGGAGGAATTGCGGAACTCAAGCGAAACCGAGGGGAAAACTTCTCCATAAAGCAGCTTGAAAAGTCAAAGAAATCTATCAGGCAGAAACTTGATAAACTCAATGACCAGACGAAAAAAGATGATGTTGTAACCTTTGAGGAACTTGGTGTAGACAGACTTTTTGTTGATGAAAGCCATTATTACAAGAACCTTTATCTTTATACAAAAATGCGTAATGTGGGCGGTATCGCACAGACGGAAGCACAGAAATCTTCCGACCTCTTTATGAAGTGTCGTTACCTTGACGAGATTACCGGAGGACGAGGAACCGTATTTGCAACGGGTACACCTATCTCAAACAGTATGGTGGAACTCTATACGATACAGCGATATTTGCAGTACAACACGCTTGTGAAAAATGGGTTGCAGCACTTTGATGCCTGGGCTTCCACTTTCGGAGAAACCATTACGGCAGTGGAACTTACACCGGAAGGAACAGGATACAGAGCAAAGACAAGGTTCGCAAAATTCTATAACTTGCCGGAACTAATGGCGATGTTCAAGGAGATTGCGGACATTAAAACAGCAGATATGTTGAACCTGCCAGTACCGGAAGCAAAGTACCATAACATTGCAGTAAAGCCATCGGAAATGCAGAAGGAGATGGTTGCTTCCCTTGCAGAGAGAGCCGAGCAGGTGCGTGGCGGCGGTGTGGATTTAAGCGTAGATAATATGCTGAAAATCACGAATGACGGAAGAAAACTGGCTCTTGACCAGCGTATGCTAAACGATATGCTGCCTGATTTTGAGGGCAGTAAAATCAATGCCTGCGTCGATAACATCTATCGGATATGGAAAGAAAATGCCGACAAGAAATCGGCACAGCTTGTGTTTTGTGACCTTTCCACGCCGAAGAATGACGGCACATTTTCCGTCTATAACGACATCAGAAAGAAGCTGATTGAGAGAGGTATTCCTGAAAGTGAAGTGAAGTTCATACACGAAGCCGATACGGATATGAAGAAAAAAGAACTGTTTCAAAAGACCCGCAAGGGAGAAGTCAGGGTGCTTCTTGGCTCTACTCAGAAGATGGGAGCAGGAACGAATGTGCAGGATAAACTTATCGCACTTCACGATGTGGATTGTCCGTGGCGACCTTCAGATTTGGAGCAGCGTTCCGGTAGAATTGTCCGTCAGGGCAATGAAAATCCGAAGGTAGATATTTACCGTTATGTAACAGAGCAGACCTTTGATGCATACCTCTATCAGCTTGTGGAAGGTAAGCAGAAGTTCGCAAGTCAGATTATGACGAGCAAATCTCCGGTCAGGTCGGCAGAGGATATTGATGAAACCGCACTGTCCTATGCAGAGATAAAAATGCTTGCAACAGGTAATCCATATATCAAAGAAAAGATGGACTTAGACATTCAAGTACAGAAGCTAAAGATGTTAAAATCCAATTTCTTATCAGAGAAATATGGACTGGAGGATAAGGTCATCAAGTTCTACCCACAACAGATTGCTTACTTGAAATCCCGTGTAGAGGGACTTACAAAAGATGTTAAAACAGCAAAATTACACCCGAAACCGATAGACGAGCAGCCGCTTGGAATGATGGTATCGGGTGTTTCTTATTCCGAAAAAGCCGAAGCAGGTCAGGCAATCATCAATGCCTGCAAGTCAATGAACAGTCCCGATGCGATACCACTTGGCGAGTACCGTGGCTTTCAAATGGAACTGTATTTTGATACGGTGCAGCGTAATTATGTTGTGAAATTAAAAGGCGAAACAAGCAGAGATGTACCGCTTGGCGACGACGCTCACGGTAATATCGTGAGAATAGATAACGGCATTGAACGCTTTGAAGAAACACTTGCTGATACGAAAAACAGCCTTGAAAATACGGAGAAGCAGTTTGAAACAGCGAAGCAGGAAATCGAAAAGCCGTTTGCAAAGGAGGAAGAATTGAGGGCAAAAACTGCCCGACTTGATGAGCTGAATATCCTGCTCAATATGGATAAAAAGGAAAATGAGATTGTCGGCGGAGAGCCTGATGAGGGCGAAGCAGTCGGCGGCAGAAAGGAGAAATCGTATGAGAGATAAACAGGAAGGCGGTGGTCGATATGCCATTTATCGCACCTGAGTTAATCATTCAGGCGAAGCAGATGGACTTGCTAACTTACCTGAAAAATTATGAACCGTATGAGCTGGTTAAGTTTTCAGGTAACACCTATTGCACCAGAACCCACGACAGTTTGAAGATTTCAAACGGGAAATGGATATGGTGGTCGAGAGGTATCGGTGGCAGGAGTGCTTTGGATTATCTGATTAAGGTCAAAGGTTACAGCTTCCTTGAAGCGGTGGAAACCATTATCGGACACACAGCGATTCAGGCTCCGGTCTATGAAAAACCACAGCCAAAAGAGGAAAATAAACCGCTTCTTCTCCCTGAAAAATGTGCTTCCAACAGAGTGATTACAGAGTATCTTTTCGGGAGAGGAATAGATTTTGAAATCATCAATTACTGTATCTCTAATGACCTTATCTTTGAGAGCCTGCCGTATCACAATGTTGTGTTTGTAGGCTATGACGAGATGAAAGAACCCAAATATGCAGCCTACCGTTCCACGAATAAGCGTAGGATTATGGGCGATTGCAGTGGCAGTAAAAAAGATTATTCTTTTCGGCTTGGTAAGGAAAACTTGGAGGAAGTACACCTCTTTGAGTGTGCTATTGACTTGTTATCCTATGCCACGCTTGCGAAGCTGAACGGGCAGGATTGGAAAGAAATGAGCTTTGTTTCGCTGTCCGGGGTGTATTCTCCGGCAAGGAAAATTGAGGACAGTAAAGTGCCGATTGCACTGGAAAAGTATCTTGGCAGTAATCCATCTGTCAGGAAAATCCGTATCCATTTTGACAATGATATAGCGGGCAGAAAGGCAGCACAGACCTTAAAAACCATTCTGCCGGATAAGTATGAAATCGTTGATGAACCACCAAAAGCAGGTAAGGACTTCAACGATTTTCTTTGTATGCGGATGGGAATTTACAATAAAAAAACACACGAAAGGAATGAAGAACGATGAATGATTCTAAGATTAAAGTTCTCTTGGTAGAACCGGAAAAGTACCCGAAGGAAATTGTAATCGACAACAGTCTGGAAGCAATGCAGGAGGTTGTCGGCGGGGATATTGAGGAATATATGCCCTATGACGATGACGTTGCAATCATCTGTAATGAGGAAGGAAAGATGAGAGGACTTCCACTTAACCGTGCAGTTTATATGCAGGACAATGATAAGAAAGAGATGATAGATATTATCTGCGGCAAATTCTTTATCTGTTATGCACCGCCTGAGAGTGAGAGTTTTCAGAGCTTGCCGGACGATATGATGAAGAAGTATAAGGAACAGTTCAAGTATCCTGAACGCTTTTCTAAGGATGTGGGCGGCAATATCGTGGCTGAACCTTTTAAGCCGAAATCAAAGGATTATGAGAGATAGTAGCCTGAGAACGGGGCAACCCGGAGGAGATGTTTATTCTTAGCGAGCAGACCATTTGGATAAACACAGTTTCCCAAACGGTAAAAGGCTCGTTAGGGGTTGCCCCTAATACCCCGTGAGAAAGGAGAACTTGATTTGAGAGAGTTATTACTTATCGCCGCTGGGACACTGCTCGGCAGTTGTCTTGGCGTTACGATGATGTGCTTATTCCAGATTAACAAAGATTGCAGAGTAAAGAGAAAGGAAGATACCGATTATGAGAAAGAGAAACATTCAGAAGATTGTACGCTTTAACCGCAAGGAAGCACAGGACTTGGCAGCAAAGGCAAAGAAGGCTTGTCTTTCCGAAGCCGGACTTATCCGTTTACTTATCAGAGGTTACGAGCCGAAAGAGAAACCCGATGACCGCTTCTATGATGTGATGAGGGAACTGTCCTCTATCGGCAATAACATCAATCAGCTTGCGGCTAAAGCTAATACGCTTGGTTTCATTGACGCACCTATGCTGAAGAATGAAGCTGCGAAGTGGAATAAGTTCCAGTCAGAGATTGAGAGGATATATCTTCGTCCAAATCAGAGCGAAATGAAATGGCAGTAACAAAGTTGTGGTCGGTTACAGAAAGGCTCGGTCAGGTCATTGACTATGCGACCAATCCCGAAAAGACTTCTGCAAAAATCAAAAGGGAGTTTTCGCCGGAACAGTATCAGGCTCTTGCAGATGTTATTGCTTATGCAAAGGACGAGGAAAAAACAGAGCGTGAGTTCTATGTTGAGGGTATCAACTGTAATGTGGCGATTGCCCGTGACCAGTTCATAACGGTTAAGGAGCAGTACCAAAAGACAGACGGTATCCAAGCCTATCACGGATATTTGAGTTTCAAGGAAACAGATATATCTCCTGAGATGGCACAGAAAATCGGAATGGAGTTTGCAAATGAAGTGTGGGGTAAAAGATTTCAAGTCGTTGTGACAACCCACCTGAACACAAAGCACCTGCACTGTCATTTTGTCATCAACTCTATTTCTTTCGTCGATGGGAAACATTTATGGGGAGAGGAAAAAGCGTGGTTCAAATTCCGAAAAGTTGCAGACAGGATTTGTGAGAAGTACGGACTTTACTATGACCCGAATCCGAACCGCAGTAAGCAGTCGGATTATCTGACGATGAAAGAAAAGGCAGGTATGCCGACACGCTACTCGGTTGCAAAAGAAGCCATTGATTATGCTATCGACCACAGCAAGACCCTGAAAGAATTTCAGTTTGCACTCAAGGAAATGGGATATGCCTATAACCTGAGTCCAAGCCGAAAATATTGGACGGTCATTCCAAAGGGATACGATAAGCCGATACGACTGAAAAATCTCGGAGCTGATTATACCAATGACCGGATTGTAGAGCGTATCAAAGAAAATCGTGATAGATGGGCAGAAATTGAGCCGTTCCAGAGGGCGACTTATAAACCAAGACAGTACCGTATGCAGACCAGAGGACAGAAGCTGAAAAAGAAAGGCGGACTTTATGGGCTGTATCTGTATTACTGTTACAGACTCGGTTATCTGCCAAAGTATAAGAAACAGAATAACGCAAGGCTTCATTATCTCTTGAAAGATGATTTAATGAAGCTCGATAAGATTACTGATGAAGTAAGGTTGCTCGGACGAGAAAATATTTCCACGGACGAACAGCTTTTTTCATATAAGACTTCCTTAGAGGAGCAGATGAAAAATCTTGTTGCCGGAAGAACACATCTCCGAAAAAAGATAAGAACAAATATTGATGATGGTCAGCTTCAGGCGGCAAAAGATGAAATCGCTTCTATCAATGGAGAATTGAAAAAACTCCGACGGGAAGTAAAACTCTGCGAGGATATTGCGGAGAGGTCAAAGGTTATGGAAGAAAACCTTGAGCATATCGAAACAGAGGAACAAAAACAGCAGAGAAAGGAGAAATCACGCTATGAACAACGGTGGTGACGCAGCAGAGCAGGTCGTTAGGCTTTCGCTTGAAGGATTTGAAGTTGCTGCAAGATTAAGCGGTTCGGCGGCGAAGAATATCGCATTGCTTTTGGTATCGGTTCTGAAGCAGGAGCAAAAGACGAAGGGCAAAGCAAGGCTTACCAATATGATTAAGTCAGGCAAGGAGCTGAAAGTCTTTTCCATTCCGCAAAAGGATTTGAAGAAGTTTACCGAACAGGCAAAACGCTATGGCGTTCTTTATTGTGTCCTCAGAGATAAGAACACAAAGGGAGAGAATGCTCCGGTAGATATTATTGCAAGAGCAGAGGACGCTTCTAAAATTCAGCGTATCGTTGAAAGATTTGAACTTGGCAAGGTGGATAAGGCTTCGATTGTCAGTGAAGCAGAGAAAGCTATCGCAGACCGTGAAGCGGTTGAAAAAGAAAAGCCGACCAAATCCAAGAGTGAAATCATTATGGAAGAAGCGGTCAGAAATCCAATGCAGAAAGAGGAGCGAGCAAACGCAAACCCCTCAGTCGCCAAAACAGACAAAAGCCCTCTGTCAAGGCAAAACTCAGAGCCGGTAGAAACGCAATCTGATAAGGGTGTTGCAAAGCCAGTGGAAAAGCCATCGGTCAAAGAGAAACTTGACCGTTATAAGGCACAGGCAAAACAGCAAAAAGAAGCAGAGCGTAAAGAGCCGGAGGTTAAGAAAGATGGCAAGAAGCCGCAGCAGAAAAACGGTCAGACGGTACACCGTCAGCCGAAGAAGAAACCCAAAACAAAAGAGAGGTAATTCACTATGACAAATGATTTCAAACCCGCAAAGGCTGGCGGTAATCAGCCAAGATTATCTAAAGAGGAGTATGCGGAAAAGAAGCGAGCAGAAAAAGAAAAAATCTATCAGATGATTGATGACGCTGCCCGTGAGATTGTGAGTGACCCTGAGAAGTTCAAGAGCTTTCTTGATACGCAGAGTCGAATGGACAGATATTCCGCAGCAAATGCTCTCCTTATTTACAGTCAGTATCCGCAGGCAACACAGCTTAAAGATTTTAATGATTGGGGTAAGGACAATGTGAAGATTACCAAAGGGGCAAAGAGTGTTTCTATTCTTGAACCAGTGGAATATACAAGAGCAGATGGCTCTCCGGGTATTTCCTACAATGTCAAAAAGGTATTTGATGTTACACAGACAAATGGAAGAAAAGCTCCGGCGGTATCAGCAAACCGTGACCCGAAAGCACTTATCACGACAATGCTTGATGTATCTCCGGTGGAGGTTGCGTCAACCGATGAACTTCCGTATCCGAATATGGCAGCTTTCTATAATAATGAAAAGCAGACCTTGTATGTGAAGCGTAATGTGGGTGACAGCGTAGCGGTTGCTCAGTGTGTCGCTCAGGAACTCGGACACGCACAGCTTTCTATCAACAGTGAAAGTTACAGCCGCAGGGATATGGGATTTCAGGCAGTGTGTATCGGATATATGCTTTGCAAGAAGTATGGCGTAGATACACAGAACTTTGCGATTAACCGTATTCCGGAGGGACTGGCTTCCAAAGAGCCGAAAGAAATCCGTGCGGAGCTTTCCAAGACCCGAAATGCAATGGCAGAAATTCATAGTCATATCTCTGATGAAATGTTCCGCAAAAAGCAGGAGCGTTCAAAGGACTATGAGAGATAACGGAGGGCAGATATGGAAAAAGAAAAACTCTACCACATTGCTTTGGACGATTACGAACACGGTGTTGTCATTCGCTCCTTAAACGATGAGAAAACAAAGTTGATGGAGGAAGGCAAGTCCGCAGATGCAGTAGACGACCTGCTTGTAAAAGTCGGAAATGCCCCATTGAAAAAGTTCAAAGTGATTGAAAGGAAACGCTCAGATGAAGCGAGATAATGACAGGCAGACTGCCATTATTTTATCCATTGTCGGTATCGTCCCGGTCATATGGCTGGCACTTCTGATTGCACCTTCCATAAGCGGAGGATTGCCGGAGATAGCAGCCAATCTTGCGACACTCTTTGATAATCCGTTTTCCATAAAATTATGTGGGGACAGCCTGAAAACTGTCCTCATTTTGCTTTTGTGCTATGGAATGGGTATCGGGATTTATTTCTCGACAAGAAAGAATTACCGAAGACGAGAGGAACACGGTTCTGCCAAATGGGGCAATGTCAGAGCCATTGATAAGAAATACCGACAAAAACCGCTGTCAGAAAATAAGCTGATGACTCAGAATGTGTGCATTGGGCTTAATGCCAAGAAGCACAGACGAAATCTGAATACGCTTGTGTGCGGCGGCTCCGGTGCAGGTAAGACAAGGTTTTACGCAAAGCCTAATATTATGAACGCTGCCAGAAACAGCTATGTGATATTAGACCCGAAAGGGGAAATCCTGCGAGATACGGGACATCTTCTTGAGAAGAAAGGTTACGAAGTGCGTGTGCTTGATTTGATTTCAATGGAGAAAAGCCATTGTTACAATCCGTTTGTCTATTTGCAGAATGACAATGATGTGCAGAAGCTCGTGACAAATCTTTTCAAGAGTACCACTCCGAAAGGTTCACAGAGCAATGACCCGTTTTGGGATACGGCAGCGTCAATGCTTCTGCTCGCACTTGTATTTTATCTGCACTATGAAGCACCGCCGGAAGAACAGAATTTTGCAATGGTAATGGAAATGCTCAGAGCCGGGGCGATTGAGGACGAGGACGACCCAAGTCCTTCCCCACTTGATAATCTGTTTTCGGATTTGATGATAGATAATCCTGACCACATTGCTTTGAAGTATTACCACTCTTATCATTCCGGTTCTTCCAAAACATTAAAATCCATACAGATAACCCTTGCAGCAAGGCTCGAAAAGTTCAACTTGGAAAGTCTTGCTGCTCTTACTTCTGCCGATGAACTGGATTTGCAGTCACTCGGAGAGAAAAAGGTGGCACTATTTGCACTGATACCGGATAACGACTCCAGTTTCAACTTCTTGGTATCCATTCTTTACACACAGCTCTTTCAGCAGTTGTTTTATGCAGCCGACCATATCCACGGTGGCTGTCTGCCGATGCCTGTTCATTTTATGATGGACGAATTTGCAAATGTTTCACTGCCGGACGACTTCGACAAGATACTGTCGGTTATGCGTTCCCGTGGGGTATCGGTAAGTATCATCTTACAGAATTTGGCACAGCTTAAAGCCTTGTTTGAAAAACAGTGGGAGAGCATTGTGGGTAACTGCGATGAATTTCTTTACCTTGGTGGAAATGAGCAATCAACCCATAAATATGTGTCGGAGCTGTTAGGCAAGGAAACCATTGATACCAACACGTTCGGAAAGAGTACCGGAAGAAGTGGTAACTATTCCACCAACTATCAGATTAGCGGCAGAGAGTTACTTACCCCTGATGAGGTGCGTATGCTCGATAATCAGTACGCTATTTTATTTATCCGTGGGGAAAGACCCATTATGGATTTCAAATATGACATTATGAAACACCCGAATGTGGCACTTACCACAGACGGAAAGGCAAGTCCTTATAAGCACGGAGAAGTCACAAAAGATATTGCTTCGATTGCCATTTGGGACATTGACCCTGCAACACTTCCTGAAAAGGAAATGGAAGAAACGAACTGGGAACTTCTTTCCGATGAGGAGATGGAAGCTCTGTTCATAAACAATCAAACAAATTAAATTTTGGAGGTATTCAACTATGACTATTTTTAAGAAAAAAGCAACTGATACTCAGGAAACAAAGAAACTGCCTATGACCGGAAAGGTTAAGAAAGGCTTCCGTGCTTATTGCACAATGGTCATTGTCGGTGCATTGGCACTTGGAATGACAACGACTGCATTTGCAGCGAATGACCCGCTTACCGTAGTCAACAATCTGTCTGACTTTATCTTCGGACTTATCCGTGCCATCGGTATGATTTTGCTTGGCTTTGGTATCGTGCAGGTCGGTCTTTCACTCAAATCTCACGACCCTTCTCAGAGAGCCAATGGCTTCCTGACTCTTGCGGGTGGTATCATTATTACTTTCGCCAAAGAAATCCTTACTCTTATCACAGGCTAAGATAAGAGTTACACAGTTATCGAGGGGTGTGCCAAGTTAAGGTACACCCCTTAATTGTAAGGAGGTGCTTTGAATGAGTGATAACTGGGTAGTTCAAAATCTTGAAAATGCCCTTGAAACTTGGAATGAAAAACTGTCGGAAATATGGACGCTCATCACAACTACACCGCAGAACTTTAAGGGCGGGAATATCTGGAAGGTTATCGTTGACATCAACGGTGCAGTTCAGGCTATCGGGCTTGCCTTACTTGTGTTGTTTTTCGTGATAGGTATGGTAAAGACCTGCGGAAGTTTTACAGATGTGAAGAAACCGGAACACGCTTTAAAACTCTTTGTTCGTTTTGCACTGGCGAAAGGTGTTATCACATACGGAATGGAGCTTATGCTTGCACTATTTAATATCGTGCAAGGGACAATTTCAACCATTATGAATGCTGCCGGATTTGGAACTCCGGAACAGACGACCTTGCCCGCAGAGATGGTAACGACCATAGAGGATTGCGGATTTTTCGAGAGTATTCCATTGTGGGCGGTAACGCTTATTGGGGGATTATTTATCACAGTGCTTTCGTTCATTCTGATAATGACGGTGTACGGAAGATTTTTCAAACTTTATATGTACACAGCACTTGCACCGATACCGCTTTCCACATTTGCAGGAGAACCGACACAGAATGTCGGCAAGAGTTTTATCAAGAGCTATTGTGCAGTTCTGCTTGAAGGGGCAGTCATTGTACTTGCTTGTATTATTTTCTCTGTATTTGCTTCATCGCCGCCAGTAGTGAATCCTGATGCAGCAGCAGTTACGCAGGTTTGGGCATATATCGGGGAACTGGTATTTAATATGCTTGTTCTTGTCGGTGCAGTGAAAATGTCTGACCGTATTATCCGAGAGATGATGGGACTTTAAGGAGAGATTTTGAGATGAACCAAAGAGATTGTAAGAAATGTGTTTACTATGGCGGTAAACGGAAGGGCAAAGTCTTTTGCCTGAATGATAAATGCGTGAGGGAGAAAGACCGAAATCGCAGGAAAGGAAACAGATATGGAAGTAAAAATTAACCGAGAAATCAGAAATTATACAGAGTCAATGTTTTTTGGACTGTCGCTCAGACAGTTCATTTTTTCTGTGCTCGCTTGTGGCGTTGCAGTAGGACTGTATTTTTTGCTCAAACCGTATGTTGGCACGGAAACCGTATCGTGGGTGTGCATTTTGGGTGCTGCTCCGTTTGCGGCACTTGGTTTTGTGAAGTACAACGGTATGACCGCAGAGAAAGCAATCTATGCGTGGATAAAGTCGGAGTTTTTGATGCCGAAGAAGCTGGTATTTCACTCCACCAATGTGTATTACGAACTGATGAAGCCAAGCATTGAACAGAAGCAGAAGGACC
>OHRW01000120.1_pt1 | contig 51563 bp, 42 predicted proteins | sample 1578541 | NCBI WGS metagenome assembly OHRW01 (sample SAMEA3879519, study PRJEB24766) | human gut metagenome | biome: human-associated habitat; feature: feces | place: USA | collected 1985/1987 | reverse complement strand
GATGTTATTTTGTATATAGAGGCATTTTATGAAAATAGATAAAGAATATGCAACTCAGTTAATGGACGAAGTTAAATGGTTATCAAACCATGGAATAAAGTACACTTTCGTAAAAGTAACTGAAGAAAAAATTACAATATATAAATACAAGAAAACGTCAGAGCTATTTAATAGTCTGGCGCTTTTTTATAGTCAAAAATAGAGAGGAAAATATAGAGTGAAGAAATTAACTGAAGAAAAAATTCAACAAATGGTTGATTTATACAATGATGGAAATAATTTTACAGAAATAGGAAAGATAATTGGTTTGTCTGCCGATACTGTAAGCAAATACTTAAAAGATAGAGTTAAGAAACGTGTTGGATTATTAGACCGTTATACTGAAGAACAACTACAAGATATTTGTAAAATCTATAAGGATAATGGAATTTCTAAAGTTCAAGAAAAATATCCAGAATTAACTAAAAATCAGGTATATAGAATTGCCAGTAACCGCAAAGAAAGAAAAGAGAATTATTTTTGGTCCGAACAAGATGTTAAAATATTAAAAGAAAATTACGGCAAACCTTTAAAAGAAATTCAAAAAATGTTGACAGATACTCATACAGTTAGAAGCATTGGTACAAAGGCTATTAAGTTAAATTTAACTCAAAGTAGAGAATGGACGGATAAAGAAATAGACATTTTTAAAAGATATTACTCTTCTGTTCCTTATGATGAATTTAAAAAACTACTGCCAAACCGTACATATAATTCAATTGTTAATATGGGACGGAAATTAGGAATTAAATCATATAATTACTTACAAGAAAAGTATAGTGATGATCAAAAACAGTTTATTATTGATAACTATAAAACAATGACTGATATTGAATTATCTGAGGCATTGGATAAACCTTTATCTGGTATACAAGAACAAAGAAGGAAATTAGGAATATATTATTTGAACAAAGATTATTCTGGATATGATAATTTAAGTAAATTCTTTCGTGGTCATATACAAGATTGGAAGAATGCCTCAATGAAAGCATGCAATTATCAATGTATATTAACTGGTAGTAAAGATTTTATAATCCATCATAAATATGGTTTTAATAAAATACTACAAGAAGCCTTTGAAAAAATGGATGAACAGAATTTGTTAAAATCTACTAATCTATCTGATTATTCTTTTGAAGAGTTATCTTCTATGCTTGATATATTTCAATGCATCCATAATAAATATCCGTTAGGTGTATGCATAAGAAAAGATATACATGATCTTTTTCATCAGTTGTATGGCTCCGGTGGCAATACAGAAGAACAATGGGAATCTTTTATTGCTAAGTATAGTAATAAATTAACAGCATAAATAAATACAAAATAACATAGACAATGGTTGCGACATTGTCTAAATATTACAGAAAAATCGTGCGAATGCATTAGCATCCCTCTTGAATAATAAAGATATGCTTGAGGATGTATATGATCAAGCAACAAACAACTATCAAGGTTCAGCTCAGAATGAGCTTAATACATACCTTGATTCTATCGAAGCAAAAACAACTAAGATCAAAGAATCTTGGTCACAGTTATGGCAATCAGAAGGTACTACTAATACTTTTAAAGGATTGCTTGATATTGGCAACGGTGCTGTAGGGCTCTTAAATGGTTTGGGACTTAATAAATCCTTAGCCGGAGTCGGCGGTATGCTTGTTAGCCATGCTATGAACTGGGGTGGGACAAATTATCAGTTGGTCCTTTAGAAAACGCCCCATGTAACCTGGTGGTGACACGGAACGATCTCATATGAGAAAGGGGTTACTAAGCAAACAACCGAAACTGTCTTTATTCGAAGGAATAGAGAAATGCTTTTAATTTAGCATTCAGGGTGAACCGAAGTGTATACTACTCCCCTATTACAGTAATGTAATAGGTATAGTAACAACGTATATATATGGGTGATCTGCAGCGAAGCTTCTCTCTGAGAAGAACGTTCATCGACTATAATGGGAACTTGGTTTCCGGATCAAGAAGGAATAGTCAGGACTGTTAGGCAGCTTACGCCGAATAAATTAAAGGGTAAATACATCTTACTCTCGTAAGCAATCTTACCTTATGTGCAAAGGTGATGTAAGCACAAATCTTTACTTTATTATTCTTCTATGCTATATTTCACATAGGAGGGTAAAACTATGATAATAAATAATTCTATCAGAACTTATGCACCAATTGCTCCGCCATATTTTGACGGATGCTTATTTATGAATGCAACTTATGAAATGCCAGAGGAACTGGCCAATTTGTTTACTAAAGGATTAGAATCCTTAAGCAAATATTTATATGAAAAAAATATTGATCCTACTAAATTATTTCCTGTAAGTCTAATATTTACAAAAGATGGCAGTTTTTCTGTCACCGAAAATGAAGCAACCACTTATGGAAGATGTATGTCTTTTTTAGTATACTCCATGGAACGGATAATTACATCTAACAATCAACACATGCAACTATTCGCATTTATTGAAGAATTAGTGCATTACTATTTTCAAGAAACAAATGAAACAAAAGTCAAACTAACTACTTTTTCTGTTGTTCAGAAAATATTCCCAGAAATAACTTTCGAGGAGGTAACATCATGGGGAGTAAATTGGAGCTAATGTTTATTAGCAAAGAGAAAAGTCAGATAATTGATTCTCCTGTTATAAGAGGTATTACTTGTGATACTTATAAAACATACTTACAAAATTCATCAAAAGAGCAAAAGACTATTCAGTCTCCTGCTCTTTCTTAGTATAATACGTACAATCTTCATTTTCAAAGTAAGGACATTCCTCTTCCTTGCACTCTTTATAAAGAGGACATTCTAATATTTCCATAATCTTTAAACCTCCATAGTATAGTTTTGAAAGTAGGTGTATTTAATGGATAAAAATATTTTTGATAAATTGGTTCCTGAATATGTTCAAAAGTTAAGCTCAGATGAAGTTACAGATTTACTTATAGAAATCAGTAATATTGGCAGGACAAAATTTATCATTAATTACCCAAAAGAAATTGCTGATCAACTTCCAGGATATGACCTATACGAATAATCTTTTCAGTTGTATTCAATGCAGTCGAGATTGTTAACTTTCCTATAGTATTATGCAAAGTGTTGGTGCACAGAAAGGAGAACTGCTGTGACAGTTCTCCTTTTATTAAAAATTTTAAAAAGAGAAATACATATGACGAAGTAATTAAATGATAAAGTAGAACATTATTAGCGATTAGTCAACTTTTTTATTCTTGTATTGTCTTTTCATCATTCCGGTGATAAATTTGACTTTCTCATCAGATAATTCTGGATGGTTGCAAATTTGATCAACGGTATGATTTTTCGAGTTATAATATAGACCAGCTAATATTACAACAAGTAAAAGACTACCAAGAGATATTATTATTCCAGTATTCATATTCTTCTTTTCACCCCCTTCCCTTATAAATTTCTTTATTGGGGAAGTGTATTGCCCAGAACGGGCAGATTCTTCGTCCGCATCAACAATACAGAATGTATGCCAACACTTCTGCATGATCAAAAGAAATGATCAAGTATATTATCGTGCAGCGAGTTATAATGCAGCACCTATAACCATAATATACCTAGTAGTATAATAACAATATTCGACAACTTTGTATATACAGAACATTAGTTTATTATAATCAAAACTTAGCTCCGCATTGTCCACACTGATAAGTCTTACCAAGATCACCAGCTCCAAAAAGACCAAACAGACCTATCTTCATTGCTTTTCTTGTTCCAGTGATTTTCTTAAGGTTTGTACTGCCGCAGATTGGACACTTAGGCCCAGTAGAGAATTTCTGAGCATTCTGTTTGGCATACCATCTGTCTGTTATCCTGTTTTGTTCTTCTATTCCTTCAGGAGATTCACTATATTTTCTTTTTTTAACGGCAGAGTAATCTACTTCATTGTCTAACTTTCCATAAAAATATTTTTGCCTAAATATCTCAGATGATTCCAAATGACTAGGACAATGACCATCATGAGTTTTCTCATATTCTTTTGATAGCTCCATATATGCTGTAGACCAATCAATGCCAGTACCTATATAAGTTCCAGTTTCACAGGTATAACATTTATCTCCTATTTTATAAGAAGAAGATGTACTAGTCTTTCCACATTTATTACAAAATAATAATTCTTCCATATTGTTCCTTTTTATTATATATAGTAATTAAGATTAGCTATATTATATCACACAGTTTGGTTTTCGCCAAGAATGAAGATGGAGAAATTTTACCGCAATCACGAAGAGCTCAACGTAATGCTGCTATAGCGAAAGGTTATGTAGAAGCCAATAAAAATTGGCAAGCATATTCAGATGATTTAAAAGTTCTTAAAGAGCTTAACAAGCAACTTGATAATAATGGTCAGGCCATTACAGACAACGAGCAACGTATGGCCAAAGCAAATGAAGTAACGAAGAATGCTAGTCAAAAAGCTAAAGATTATGGTAAACAGATGGCCACTAATGCTAAGACTCTCACTGATTTTAAAAGAGAAAATGAGGTAGAGAAACCTGATCAACAGAAACAAGGGAAATGGTCCGATGGTCTAAAAAGTATGGCATCTGCAGGTCTCTCAATGATTGGCAATGCTTTTATTTCCGCTAGTGTTGGAATGCTTGTGCAAGGAGCTTTCTCATTGCTTGGTAAAGGCATTGACGCTTTCGTTCATAAAAATGAGAACTTAATTGCTAAAGGTCAAGAAGCAAAAGAATCCATTCAATCCCAAACTAAAGCCTATGAAGACCAGAAAGCATCTCTTGGAGAACTTACTTCCAAATACACAGAATTATCTAAAGGCGTAAAAATATCTGGTAATTCTATTAAAAATATTAGTCTTACAGATGATGAATATAAGGATTTCTTAAATACAAGTAATCAGATTGCTGCTGCTGCTCCTAGTCTCACACGTTCATGGGATTCTCAGGGCAATGCTATTCTTAATGCAGGAACTAATGCTGAGGATTTAAACACTCAGGTTAATGATTATCTAAAGCTACAGAGGAATCTTACTTATTATGATACAAAGAAAAATATTAGTGATCAGTATAAAGGGTATGAGACTGCTTTAGGAGAGAATAAGGGCAAACAAGACGAATACAAAAATGCATATGATGCAGCTAAATATAAAGTTGATTCTGTACAAAAATTTTCCGACATGCTTAAAAAGCATACAAAAGGAGAAGATACCATCACCTATACGTTGGATCAAACTGCATATGATGCGCTTGGTAACACATTTGGAAAAGCAATAAAAGGTTATAAACAATCAGCAGATGGTCAAAAGATAACTCTTGAATTTGATGGCAAACAATTAGATTTCCTTAATAATGAAGCTGCTAGTGTATTAAATTCAGATAATAGCGAACTTCAAGAAGCTCATACTAATTTAGTTAATACTCAAGAATCTATAGATGCCTCTAAAAGAGAAATGGTTTCTTCTATCAAATCAATGGCAAGTACTATTGATTCTTTTGATAGCTGGGAAGATCAAGATAAGGCATCAGAGTTTCAATCACAGTTGAACAGTATGCTTAGTTCTTCAGACGGCACAAGACTGTTAGATAATTTTGAGCAGTCTGGCAAAGACATGGATACATGGCTTCGTAACAATGTAGTCAACCCTATGGCTACTGCTACTCCAGATCAACAGAAGCTTTGGTCTCAACTATTTGAAATGGAGCCTAAAGACCAGGAAACTGTAAGAGAATTCGCTGCAAGAAGAGATGATGTCCTTGAGTCTATAGCAGATATTTCTCAAAGCGACTTCTGGACTAAAAGTACTTTAGCCGAAGCTTTTGGTTTTGCTCATACTGAATACGATGACAATGATAAGGCTTATACTGTTTGGGAGAATCGAGATAGTCTTAATAGGGTTAGAGATGCTCTAAAAGGAGTAAAGGCTAGCAAAACTAAAGGCGATGCCGAAAAAGTAAGAGAAGATTTAAAAAATGCTACACAAGATGAACTTGAAATAGCTGTACAGGTTATCACTGATAATAAAGATTTAAGTTCAATTGATGATTTTTATACGGCATTCGAAAAGGCTAAACAAGCAGCTAAAGATATGAGTGATCAGGCAGCCGTTTCTTTAGATTCAATGGAAACTAAAGTATCAACTGCTAAGTCTACTCTTTCTTCTATGGGAACTATTCTTACAGAGACTACTTCTGCAGGCGGAGTTTCTAAAGACAATGTTAAGATCCTTTCTACTGCTTTCAAAAATGTGAAAGATCCTCGTGGCATTGAGCAAAATGTTAATGATTTATTCACCACTACTTCTGATGGTATCAAACTAAACATAGATGCTTTGAAAACATTTACGGAATATCAGGCTGAAGCCACTGATGGAGATTTCGAAAAGGGTATTAAGTTACAGACTAAAGCTATTGCCGCGCAAGCAGAAGAAACAGATAAAGCTTGGAAAGCTATTGCTAAAGCCGATGACAAGGAAGCAGCTAGAGCAACTTATGACGCAGAAAAAGATAAATTAAAAGATGCTAGAGACGAATATTTATCTTATATGCAATCTCAGTCTGAATGGCAAGCGACTAAGAAACAGCAACAGGAACTTCTCTCCTATTATTCTCAGTGGCAACGTGCCCAGAGTACGGAGAATGCCGGAGATAAGTATAATAACATTGTTGCCGGACTAAAAAATGCTAAAGATGCATATGATAAAGGTCTTGTAGGTACGGATGATTTTAAATCATTTGCTGCTCTTATTTCTCCTACAGGCTCAGATGATAGAGCAAACTTTGCAGAGAATTATAGTAAAGCTGTAAGATACCTCACAGAAGATAAGACAGGTGTTAATAATTTCTTAGCTGATCTTAAATCTAAAGGTATGGCATCTTATGATGATGCAAGTAAAAGATGGTCATTTGACATAGATGATATGAATAAAGCCGCTCGATCAATGGGAATCAGCAAAGAATTCATGAGTGCTAACTTCGGTCGTCTTCGTGATTATGGCATTGATAATAACTTTATATCATCTATAGAGGAAGGTATAGACAGAACTCAAGAACTTACTTCTGCCCTTTCAGATGAACAGAAACGACTCGAAGAACTGAAAAATACAGATAGTACTAATACTACTGCTATTTCTGCTTCTGAGGATAAAGTTAATAAATATAAACAGGATTTAAAAGAAACCTATGATAACATGGAGTCTTATTCAGAAGATGCTGCTCAAAATGCTATTGATAATTTCAATTCATCTGCCATGGGAGCGCAAGCCTACGAAGAAGAGATAAAAAGAGTTCAAAAAAATGATCAATTGACAAATGATCAGCGAAATGCAGCTATTAATCAATTAAAAGCTAAACAAGAAGAGCTGGCTGCTTCTGCCGGTTCTACTGTTGAAGCTCTTTTAGGAACAGATGTATCTTCATTAATGGATGGTATTATAACAGATTCTGCTTCTGTTACTACAGCTCTTGATGGTATCAATAAAGCATATGAAGAACAGAACACAGATGTTACTTCTTTGGTAGATACTCTTGGAAAATATACTTCTGAACAGTTAGAAGGTATAGATTTCAATGATGGTAAATGGGACACTGAATTAGGTGATGCAGAAAAAGCTGTTGAATCTTTATGTGAGAAGCTTGGCTTAACAAAAGACCAAGCTCGTTCTGTTATTGAGGCTTTAAAAGAAGCTGGTAAATTAAAAGATTCTGAGGAAAGTAGTGATTCCTCTAAAGAAACTACTAAGGGGTCTTGGGAGAAACCACAGACTGCTGAACAGATGGGATTCGGTGATGATCCTGACAGAACTGCTGAATATACACACTCATTAGAAGCTCTTACTGCTGCACATAAGGAAAATGATGCCGCTACTGAAAAGTCATTTGAAACTCTTTCTAAATATAACCGTACACAATTAGAGGGCATCAAATTAAATGATGGTGCTTATAATGTTGAGGGTATGGAACAGGCTGAAGATGCCATACAACAGTTAGCAGATAAGACTCAGTTGTCTAAAGATCAGATCCTTACTGCTCTTGAAGGTCTTGGTGTTTTGAAAGTTAATGCTCCTACTATGGATGCGACAAAAGGTTTGGAAGATTTAGTTTCTGAGGCTAAAGATGCACAGGACGAATTGTCTGACCTTACTGGTAAAACATACACATTTGATTTTGATACTACTGATTTAGATACTGCTCATAAACAGGTAGCTGACTTGCAGGAAGAAGTAAATAAATATAGAGATCGTGATGGTAAATACCATCCAGAGATTACTGGCGGAGAACAGGTGCAATCAATGTACAAAGCCGCTATTGCTCAAGAACAGAATGCTGAATATAGTTCTTCTGCTATTGGACAGTCTAGTTTATCATCAGATGTCGTACAAGCTGCTCAAGATTTCATGCAAGCCAAGAATGAAATGGATCAGCAAACACAACTCTATCAGAATGGTATGGACAACACCCTTGATCAGGCTACTCAAGATGCCAATGCAGCTTTTGAAACCTTACAACAGGCTCAGACTGATTCAGGTATCAAATTAGTAGATACAGACAATATTCAAACTGCCGAAGATCAGTTATTACAATTATCCAATGAAGATATTGGTGATAAAATCAAAATAGATGTTGATACAACTTCTGTTGATGACGCTCTTGCCGATGTACAAGCACTTGCAGCAGACGGAACAATGGGAAGTATTGACTTAGATTTTGATGTTAATACGATGTCTATTGATGATATTAGTTCTAAAATAGAAGAATTAACCAATGAAAAAAAATCTTTGTTAATTCAGAATGATGTTGAGGGAGCAGATAAAGTACAAGCTCTTATTGATGCTTTGCAACAAGTACATGACAAACAAGTTGAAGTCGTTGCACAGACCCAAGGTGCAGATTTAGTAGACCAACTTCAGTCACGAATAGCCGAATTGCAAGATAAGAATGTATCTATTGATGCAATTGTTCAAGATGATAAAGTTCAAAGTCTTATAAGTGAAATTGCTGCTCTCCCACCAGAAGTCCAAATAGCTATTGGTGTAAATGAAAATAATGTAGGAAATGCAGAAGCTATCAAAGCTCAGATTGAATCCGATCCTGCAAGTATTACTGTAAATTATGTTAAAGGTGAAGAACCTGAAAAAGCGGATGACATTGAAGGAAAAGCTAATTTTACTCTTGGAGAACATCCTACAAAAGCTCCAGACATTTCAGGTACAGCTAATTATAGTCTTGGTAGTTATCCTAAAACTGCTCCAACTATTTTTGGTACTGCTGTTTATACTAAAAAGATTCAAGCTTCTGGCACAATGACATCAGTTGCTCATGCTTCCGGCACAGCTTATAATGTTCTTAATATGAAACCTCTCTCTTCTGCTCATGCAAAAGGAGAAGTAGCACTTAAACATGATGAGCAAGCCCTTGTTAATGAGGTAGGCATCAACGGTCATTCTGAATCCATAGTGCGTGATGGTGTATGGTCACTTATTCCTGGTGGCGCTCATATTGAGAATTTGAAAAAAGGTGACATCATTTTTTCAGCTACTCAGACAGAGGATCTATTAAAACATGGTGCTACACATGGTCATGCAAGAGCATATGCACAAGGTACTGCTTCCGGTGTAAGTCTTGCTCCTGCCTATGCAGATGGTACATCAGAATTAGATGATACAATTAAAAAAGTAAGTACTCAAGCTAAAGACTGGATAGAAACTGCTCTTGACCGTTTAGAGAGAATCGTTGAAAAGTATCAAGATATCGCTGAAAGCGATTATAGTAATTATAAGTCTTCTGAGAAGAATTATGATAAAGCACTTAAAAATCTAAATAAACAATTACAGACACAAAAAGATTCCAGAGCGAAATACGTAGCTAAAGCAAATGAAGTTGCTTCTGCTGTTGGTTTATCTGATGAACTGAAAAAGAAAGTCCAGAATGGTACAATCAATATTGAAAGTTTATCCGAAGATGATAAGAAACGTGTTGACGCATATCAGGAATGGTATGAAAAAATCTTGGATTGTGACAAAGCGATTCGTGAACTCACTAAGTCACAGAAAGATTTAGCTAAAGCAAAGGTCGAACGTGTTATTGAAGCTTATGACACCGTCATAGGTAAACGTGAGAATAAAGCTGACTATTACAAAGCTAAACAGGAATTGAGAATCTCACAAGGGTATAATCAGAAACCTGGTTCTAAATATGAAAAATACATGAAAAAGGAACTCTATTATACCAATGAACAGAAACGTCTTACTGATAAAGAAATAAAAGAATATAAAGGTAGGATGAAAGAATATCTTAAGGTAAATGGACATAAAACTGTCGATCCAGAATACCAAAAGATGAAGAAACAGCTTTATAGTCTCCAGACAGAGGCTGTTAAGTTAGAAAATGAAGCTGCTGAATTAGTTCAGGCTTTACAAGATAATCGTGAACAGATAAAACAATGGGCTGTTGACCGCTGGGAGCGTGCAGGTTCCAAGCAGGATGCAGTAATTGATTACGCAAAAGCAAATGATAATCCTGAGTATCAGATTAACGAAAAGATTTATCAGGAGCGCATTAAATCTAATGCGAGACAGATTAATGCACTTCAAAAGCTTCGTGCAGAAAAAGCCGAATACTATGATATTCATTTTTCTTCTATGAACAATGAAGAAGCTCAGAAGTATCTTGATTCTATAGCACAGATTGACGAACAAATTTTAAAAATCGGCAGTGATATAGAAAATCTGAAAAATGAAATCATGGAGCTTCGTTGGAAACCATTTGATGATGCACAAGATAAACTATCAAATGTTATCACTGAATATCAGACTATGCAAAAACTTCTCGGTGACGCTGAAAGTTTTTACAATGATGATGGTTCATTTACTACAAATGGATTAACTAACATTTTATTAACTCAAGAATCTATAGATGCGACAAAACAGAAGATTGCTAACTATAGGGAAGGTCTTAATAAGCTTGAAGAACAATATAAAAATGGTTGTTACAGCTTAGACGAATACAATGAGAAAAGCAAACAACTTCTTGATGGTATTCAACAAGAATCTACTGCTCTTTCTGAACTGAAACAGAATATGCTTGATATGTATGAGACTCAAATTAAGAAAGAGAATGATTTACTTCAGGAAAATATTGATAAGCGTAAAGACGCTCTTTCTGCTAAAGAGAAATATTACGATTATGACAAAACTTTAAAAAAGAAGTCTAAAGATATTAATACTCTTAAATCCCAGATAGCTGCCCTTGAAGGAACCAGTAATGCTGCCGCCAAAGCTCGTCTTGAGAAATTACGTGCAGAACTTGCAGATGCCGAAGATGATATGGCAGATACCATGCATCAACACGAAGTTGATATGAAAAATACCGGCTATGAGAATTTCTCTAATGAAGCGAATAAAGCTCTTGATAATACACTTGATGCAGTAAAGAAAAATTCTTCGTTTCAGGAAGCTATTATTAGTGGAATGCTTACCAATGTAACCACTAATTATGATAACACATATAAACATTTACATACTGTGATGGATCAGTATGGTGTTAAGGTGTCTAGCACATTTGATACTATGATAGGTAAGTCTGCTGATTTCAATACAAGTTTGATTCAACAGATAAAAGCATTAGAAACCATTTCTAATATGAAAGTTACTCTTCCATACGGAACAAGCAATGGACAAGGTGGTTCTACAACTGGTAATAATACATATACTGGTGCTGAGAATGGTATTCACAATACATTTAATAGCAATAAAGACTCCACTGGTGCTGGAAATGAAACTCCAGGTACAGTTAATGGAAAAAGTTATAGTTTTTCATTAAACAAATCAGAAATATTCTTGACACCAAATGAATCTTATAAATTGAAAGTTACATGGTCTCCTACCGCACCTTTACATTCAGATATTAAATGGTCTAGTGATAAAACTGATGTTGCAAAAGTTTCATCGTCTGGTAAGGTTACGGCTACAAAAGGGGTACAAACTTCTAAAGGTGGCGGAGTGACAGGAATCCTAGTCGGTGGACTGGAAAAAACATTTAAGGCTACTATTACAGCTAAAAGTGATTTTGGGAGCAAAACTTGTGTTGTACATGTAATGCCAGATGCGCATTACGACGCAATTGAAGAATATGCAAATAAAAATGGATTGGCTATGACCAATGATAAAATGCAGGCAGCTCTCGAATATGCTTATCGAAATGGTGGAAACCATGCTGATAAGGCAAACATAGCAGTTGAGGGATTCAAAAAAGCTTATTTGAATGATAAACCAACATATTTAAAGAGTTGGTTTAATACTCTTCAAAACCGTCCAGATGGTGCAACAGACGTTCCTGCCGGAGTGAGTCCTTTGATAGGATATTTTAATGCTAAAGGTAAGAAAGTCGGACCAAAAGAAATGCAGCAGCTTGCAGATATTCTTGAAATTAGTACTCCAGGTGTTAAAAAATATGATTCATGGGGCTCTGCTTTAAAAAATCAGATACTTCAAAAGTATAAATCATATGGTTTTGCTACTGGTGGAATAATAAATAAACTAATACCTGCTGATATGAGTACTCTTTTAGGTAAAGCTATTATTAGTAATGGAGATCAGGGATTCATTGGTGCAAAAGTTGGCGAATCAGTAATGACCGAGGAATTTACTCGTCTGCTCAAGCCTTCTATTGCTGCAATGAATAACTTTACCAATATGTTTAACCCGGTTACTCCTACTGCCACAAATAATGATTATACTATCAACAACGAAGTGAACATTAATGTAGCAAATATGAGTAATGATTTAGACATCCAAGATGTCGCAAACAAAGTTTCTACAATTATTAACAAAAATATGACTAGAGACTGGAGAAAGCTTAGATGATAAAAGGACTGCTTCGGCAGTTCTTTTATTGTATGAAATTATAAAATGAAAGAGGTGAATAAATGTTACAATTTGAATTTGATGGACATAATTCTAGTGAATACGGGATTATAATGACTGGAATCACAGACAATGATAATCTTGAAAGCAGATCTCTACAGTTAGGAGAAAAGAATAGATATAGAGCAAGAGAAAATCATTTCGGAACAGTGTACGGCGATAATTATAGCTTTACACTTAGCATCATGAAAAATCCTTGTCACAATACAAATGTGACACCTGAATTATCTAGTGGAATCATTACATATCCAGAAAAATGTACTCCTATATTGAAAAATGGTATTATTACTTTCCCATTGGAGTACATTCCAGATGTTAAATTAGGTGTTATACAGATGAATGATACTGATTACCTTTCTTCAAGCAATATCCGTATTATTAATGGCTGGTTAACTTCTCCACAAACACCAAAATTATTTAAGATAATTGGTGGTGACTACTTCTACGAAGATATAGAGTTCTTTGCTACATTCACAGAAATTACTACTGATCATGTTGTGTTCCCATATGAAATGAATTTTACAGTCACTTGCGACAGTCCATATGGTTACACTCCTGAGATTACGCATAATATCACCTCTTCTTCTACTCTTCCAAAAACTTATATAATTAACAACACTTCTGACTGTCATGAAGATTACATCTATCCTCTTATTAAAATTTCCCCTAAAAGCCATGGCACTATTACAATCCAAAATGTAACAGACAATAACGGAACAATGAAAATAAATGCTTTAAAAGATGATGACTTTTATATTGATTGCCAGCATTTAAAAATATATGACATTACTAATTCAATTATAAGTTTTGAAGATTTGGGTGTAAAAGATATAGATAATATATACTGGCTTAGATTAGCTTACGGTGAAAATGAATTAAGATTCACTGGTGATGCTACATTTGAGCTTATTTATAGAGAACCAAGAAAGGTGGGTGCGTTTGGGTGAAAATAAATCATAAGTATGATATTTATGGACGTACTGAGCCTTCTATTATTTATTTAGCTAAACCTGGCAAAAGATTATATTGTGCGCTAGGAGGCATTGATACATCTACCGTTTCATTGTCATTAAAAACTAATAATACAGCTGAATTAACATTTACTGTTGATAAATACATAAACAATACTGTTACTGACGGGTATGAAGAACTTGATGAGCTAATGGAGCTATACTGTGATGGCATTTGGTTCAAAATAGTAGATCCGCCAACTATTAATAATGATGGTTTGCGTGAAACTAAAGAGATTACTGCTGAGTCTTATGAAATCATGCTTACTCAATATAAACTGAAAAACTTTAAAATTAATATGGGCGAAGAAGATTCCTATGAAATGATGTATCAGGCAACTCATGATACAAATAAGTTTTATCAGATTAAGTTTTATGATTCAGAAAATGAAGATCTAAGTTTTTTACATTTAGTATTAAAACATGCAGATGTTCCTGGTTGGCATATAGGTTATGTGGATAATATTACTCCTGATGACGATGGAAAATTACTCCCTAATAATATATGTAACTTTGAAGTAGACGATCAAAATGTATATGCTTTCTTAACACAAGAGGCCGCACAAGCCTATAAATGTGTGTTTGAGTTTGATACTGTAAATATGACCATAAATGTTTATAGACCTGACAGCTTAGGTAAAGATACAAATGTAGTTTTGGGTTTTAGAAACATTCAGAATAGTATAACTATTTCCAGAGATGAAAATTTAGTTACACAATTTTATGTTGAAGGCTTAGATGATTATAATATTGATGCAGTCAATTTTGGTGATTCTGTAATTACTGATCTTTCCTATTTTATATGTGAGCCTTACATGGATACTTCACTACAAGAAAAATATAATGCATGGCAAAGCTACCGGGAGTCCCGCAGAGAAGAGTTTATTAATTTATCCAAAGAATATAATAAAAATTTGGAAGTTCTTACTGAATTAATGAATAGAGTCCCAATTGATACTGCTCAAACAAATTGGTTCGGGAAAAAAGTTGAAGATTTAAAAGATGCATATAATGCTAACATGGCAATCATTAAGGGTTTAGAAGCTCTATATGTTGATGATGAAAAGAATTTTGATTTAGAAGCTTTAAAAAAGTCACATGATTGGCCTTTATATGAATCAATTATGAACTACACTCTTCCATCTATTGTAGCTGCATTACAAGCTCAAGACGAAACCGTAGAAGGATTCGGTAAAGGAAATATTATTTCATGTGTAAATCCGATTGTGTTGGGCCAAGATTGGTATATGGTAAACCCTGGAACTTCTTCTTTTCAAACTATACAAATTGATGATGCTCCTGCTTATGGAATCACTCGTGGAGTTAAAGTAACTGGTACTAATGGAGGAATTTATCAACACAATATTAGTATTGAACCATCTCAGAGATATACTCTTAGTTGTTTTGTAAAAGGATCCGGTACATTTTATCTTGGTTATAATAACACTGGAGAAGATAGAAAGAATGTTGCTTATAACATTACATCTTCTTGGACAAGAGTTTATACTTCTTTTAATCTTTCTTCTCGTTTAATTGATGTAGCATTCGCTGGAACTAATGATTTCACTATATGCGGTATGCAATTAGAGATGGGTGATTCACCTAGCCAGTTTGGGTATTTCACGCAATCTGAAAATATTATAAAAGCTTATGAAACTGATTGGAAGTTATATGGAATCTCAGAATTAAAAGTAAAGATTTCAACTTACGATAGCTGTATTAAAGAATTAAAAAAGAGTGGTTATGCAGATGGTTATAATCCTCTTTCTGGATATGAAGAAGCATATTTTACTCAGATGCATCAAAAATATCTGGATTATCTGAATTTAAAAGATCAGGCTGAGGCTGCTTTAAAAGAACGCCAGGCTGAATATGATAAGGCTAAGAAACCTGAAATTCAAGAGAAACGAAACCAGATTGCAAAAGATGTATTACTTGAAAATTTTGGTAAAGTACAGAACAAATACTCAGCTTTTACTGATAAAGAAACATATATTATTAAGAGTTTATATAGCCAATCCACTTATACAAATGAAAATATTATTGTTACTACTCTTGACAGTACCGCTGATGCCGTAGATAAGTCTAAAGTTCTTTATGACGATGCATTGGAAGAATTGTATGTGGAATCACATCCACAATATACATATACTGATGATGTAGAGAATGTATACGCTCTTCCAGAGTTTAAGGAGTACCATGAACAGCTTACGGTAAATGATTTTGTACGTGTAGGAATCACTGATACTAATTATATTAAACTAAGAGTAATTGAAATCACATATAATCCTTGTGATTTAGATGAATCTATGGAAGTTACTTTTAGCAATATGATTCAGTACAAAGCTAAAAGGAATGATTATAATACTCTTTTAAACGATGCCCTTAATACTTCCAACCGTAATGGTGGTCGTGTTAATTCAGTCAACAAATCTTCTACTTCTGATTATGTCATCACATCAGAAGCTATTAAGCAAATCTTTTCAAATCCTTTATTCAATTCAATGTTAGGTGGAACAACTACTGGTGGAACTGGATCCGGTGGAACCATTACCGCTGATGCAATTATTGCAGAACTCGTGAAAGCAAAAGAAGGTATATTTGATAAGCTTACTGTTGATACTGCTTTCATGAAATATCTCGATGTAAAACTTGTTTCCGCAGATAAGATCACAACTCGTATTCTCGAAGCGGAACAGGCAAATATTGAAAAGCTGTCAGCTAAGATTATAGAATCTAATCAGATTAATGCTGATATGATTAATGTAAAAAATCTTCTTGCAGGAAATGCTGGTGTAGGTAATCTCCAGGCAGTACATCTTACTGCTCAGAATGTAACTATTGACCAAGCAGTAATCACGGATCTTATTGCTAAGAAGATGACCGTAGCTGACTTAAATACTCATACTGCTACTGCTGATGAGTTTATGATCATCTCTAGTGGAAAAGCTGGTATTGCCTTTAAGAATAGCACTCAGCAGTTCTATGATTCAACAGGAGCTGTTAGGGTACAGATTGGTCAGGATGGTACCGGAAAGTTTAATTTTGTTGTCAAGAACGGTGATAAGACAGCATTATTTGATGAAAATGGTATCACTCAAACAGGTATTCCTGATAACACTATTGTCAATAATATGATCTCTGATGGAACAATCAATAAAGAAAAACTAAGTTTTACTATGGTAGAACCGAATGAACAAGGTGGAATTGATATCAGTCAGGTATACCTTGATGGCAAAAAGTTCGGTCAGCAATATACTTCATTTAAAGACCAGACAACTGAGCAGATTACTAACATTACTGATCCTCAAAAGGGTCAAATTGTACAGAGTATACAAAACAGTTTGTTTAATGAGGACGGATCGTCTATCTATACAAAATATACAGAGTATAAACAAACTGTTGATGGAATTACTCAGACGGTTTCAAATAATAAGCTTGATACAGACAAAAAGCTTGATGCAGCTTCTACTTCTATAACACAGACTGCTGATAAGTTGAATCTTATTGCTACTGGTGGGACTGGAGAATCTAAATTAGAGCTGACCCCAGATTTTATAAATCTTGTTTCATCTAAAGTTGTAGGTATTAAAGCAGATCAGATCAATATTGATGGTGTGATTACAGCAATCAATACCAATGGCACAACTGCAGGCAAGACTCAGATTGATGCTGGAGCTATCAGTACAGAGAATGTTAATGCTCTCTTGATCAAAACAGGAAAACTAAAATCTAATAATTACAAAGATCCTTCAAACACTTCTCCTCTTTATTCCCAGGCTGGAACATTGATTGACATGGAGAACGGCGCTATTACTTCGAAGAATTTTAGTATAGATGCTTCAGGCAATGCTCATTTTAAAGGTAGTGGTGAGTTTGGTGGAAAGATTTCTGCTAATTCTGGTTATATTGGTGGCGAAAAAGGTTTCGTTATTGAAGCTGGAAAATTGTATTCTGGATTAAAAGATTTTCCTACTCAATATCCCTCTTCTATCTCAACGAATAAAAATGTATATGTAGGAATCAATGGCATTGCTCTTGGTAACGGTAATTTTATGGTTGATTCTAATGGTAAGATGTATGCTAATCAAGGTGAGTTTACAGGTAAGATTGCAGCTAATGATGGATTTATTGGTGGATGGATTATTTCAAGTAATTCTTTAACTGCTAATAAAGGAAGCATAAGTATAAGTCCAGATGGTATTCATTGGGGTGATTACCTAAACATTAATAGTCAAGGTGCTACATTTAAAGGTCATATTACAGCTACTTCAGGAAGCTTTACAGGAGATATAATTGCTAATTCACTTACACTTGGACCAGGTTCAACTGTTAACGGACTAAGTTATAATGATCTTGACGATAGACCTAATATTCCATCTGATCTTAGTGGATATATTACTATTGATGGAAAAATTGGTATTATTCAAAATGAAGATCAAGAAATACCCTCTGGGGCAACTGGATTTAAAGTGTCAAAAAATGGTTTGTTACAAGCAAGTAATGCTATTATTTCTGGAACTATTTATGCTTCTTCTGGTACTTTCGCCGGAAATGTAACCGCAAGAACAATGACTGCAAAAAGAAGTTATAGCATTTATTATAATGATGTAAACGGTAACCCTACTGATTCAAGAGAAATTATCTCTGCTACTAATTGGGGACTTACAAGTGGTGATTTAAGATTCGGGCTAAATGATGATTGCGGATATATGATATCTACAGATGTTGGTGGCAAGAACACCTTGCGAATAATGGGAGATACTCTCCTTGTTACCGCGCCTATGCAAATACAAAGCAATTGTTTAGTACAAAGTCAATTTGTTATAGATACTACAACAGGATCTATCCCTTATCAGAATATGAAATGGACACCATATGAAGTTAATAGTTCTGGAAATCCAATCTATCTTGATTATGATAATCGAGAATATTTTTCATATAATGGATATGGACATAATCATACGTTGCTTCCAAATACAGAAGGTGGTTGTGCAATTGGTATTGGTAACGTAGATAAGCAAGATGCTGATGTTACCGCTACATGGTGTATTATGCCTTATAATATTTATACTGAAAAAAAAACTGATGAGAATAAAAACGGAATCCCGGTTATAACAAGTGTCAAAAGAGATGCAAGTGCAACTATGAATATTGGTTCTAAAAATAATAAATTTAATTGTTTGTATGTAAACGCAATTCATATGGGTGGACACACATACACATCTTTAAATTCTGGTGGCGGAAAGATTGCTTCTTACAAAGCAACTGCCAGTCCAGTTAATTATAACGTCGCTCCTAAAGTAGAGACTTCTGTAAACACTGCAGGAGATACTTTGACATTTAAATTTAGTATTCCTAAGGGGAAAGATGGGATTGATGGAAAAGACGGTAAAGATGGTACTCGTGGTCCGAGAGGATATCAAGGAGATCCTGGACCGCAAGGACCACCAGGTGAGCCTGGCTCTTCATTATCATCTGGTAATTATGAAGTTGGAATGGTTACTACTGCCCCAAGGAGTTTTTCTCCACTAAGAAGTACATTTCACCTTGGACATGCGGGTAATTATAGATGGGAAGATGTATATGCTAAAAATACTACAATTCAAACGTCAGATGAGCATTTAAAAGATAATATCAAATATTTAGATGAGCAACCAGATTTAGAAATACTATATATGAATTTAAAACCAATTTCATATAAATTAAAGAACTTTGATACAGAAGATCACCATGATAGAATTCAAATTGGCTTCGGTGCAAGAGAAACTGAAACAATTATGAACAATCTAGGTTTTGATATAAATGACTATTCTTTTTTGTGTAAAGATAAATTAGACAAACCAAATAAAGCAGGTGATCTGGAAGAATATTCTTTTAGATATGGACACATTATTTCTCTCAACACTCATATGATACAGAAAGCTCATCATCGTATTGACGACTTGGAGAAATCTCTTACTACTGCTCTATCCACAATAGAAACTCTTAAACAAGAAATAGAAACTCTTAAACAGGCTATAGCATGATACTATAGTCTGTTTTATTTAATTTTATTTGAGAAGGTGAAATATTTGACCAGTCGAGAATATGAACTTGAATTAAAGAAAATTAAAGCCCAAAATCGGCAGATTGAAATGAAACGAAATCTGAAGGCAGCAAAGGTTAGTAGATTTAACATTCCAAAGATTTCTACCAGTAAATTGATTCTTGTTGCAGTACTTCTACTCAATCTACAGATCATTTATTTCGTAGAAAAAGCGATCATGACATATGGTGATTTATCTGCTCTCTACGCTCTTATTGCTATCCCAGCGACACTTATCCCTACGGTGTGGGCTTATTTTAGTAAGGCAAAAGCTGAAAATTGTGCAGGCGGAATTACTTATGATTCTGCAATGGAACAACTTAGACAGTCATCTTCAGAAAATGATGAAGCTGTCGGTTAGGAGGAAATTATGAATATTAAACAGGGTATTCAGGACGTATTATATCTGATCATTACTGGTGTTCTTCCACTTCTTATTACTTATGGAATCCTCTTCCTAAAAGTAAAGATTAAAGAACAGGAAAAGAACCTGGAAAATGATCAGCTTGTAAAATATATAGACGCTGCCACTGATGCTATTAGTAAAGCAGTGCTTACAGTTAATCAGACTTATGTAGATGCTTTGAAGAAGGAAGGTAAGTTTGATGCAGAAGCTCAAAAAACTGCTAAACAGATGGCTATTGATAAAGCTAAGGCTTTGATTACAGAAGATTCTAAAGCGGCTATCGAAACATTATATTCTGACTTTGAAGCATATCTAAATGATGCTATTGAAGAACTCGTCAGAGAAAATAAAGTTACATATTAATATAAAAGGAGTACAAGGATTATGAAAAAAGTTATTGTAAATGCAGACATTATGGCAATGTATAAAACATTAAATTCTATGAAGAGTCGTGCGGATTTAATCGCAGGAGATGTTGATGTATTCTGGGCGAATACAATGAATCTAAAGGCTCTTAAGGCGCAGGTAGATAAAATCTCAGAGGTCGAGCAGGAGTTAGTTGATTCTTATTTTACAGAGGAAAACTCACATCCTATTGTTGACGAAAACGGTAATGAAACAGGAAATCGTGTTCTTAATGATGACATAAAAGATAAAATCATCCCTGAAATCCAAGAAAGTCTGCAGAAAATTTATGATAAAACATGTGAACTTGATGTTGAGATGATTCCAGAGGAATCTCTCAAGAAAATGCTTAAATCTAATGAAGACAAACTGTCTATGCTTGATATGACAGTACTATATGAATTTGTAGAAAAAGGTGAGTAATAATGGCAACATATATTCAGGGAATTCAAACCTCTGTTGGTGTTGTTAAGTATGATTATAATTATCTGGCTAATCTCCCTGAATCAGATATGACATTATCTAAACAGGGTGCATTCGCTGATGCCCTTGTTGTTGGAAGAAAACTTACTCAGCTGGGAGCTGATGTGGATAAATTGAAAGAATCTATGACTGCCGTACAGAAATCTATCTCTGATCTGCAGTCTGCAGATTCTTCTTCTAACACTTCAATTGAACAGATCAATACATCATTACTTAGCATGACCAATAATATCGAAACAATACAGAACAATATTACTACTTTGACTCAGAATACTGCTGAGATCAAGAAAAGTGCTGATAATGCGAATTCATCAGTCACAACACTGCAAGAAACTATTAAGTCACTACAGACTAGAATTGAAGCTTTAGAAAAAACTCAGACTAAATAAGGAAGGAGGCAGTTATGTATACACTAAAAATTACAGATGAAAATACTGTTGTAACAACAGTCAAAGAATCAATTGTGGAAAGAAGTAATTATGTAGATAAGATTCAGATTGTAACAAGTAAAATGTATCGGGAACAGATTGATATGTCAGATACAACTGTTTATATGAAGTATAAGCTCCCGGTGTCAGACAAAATTAAAATGACACAACTTATTATAAATAATCTTGAATATGAACAGAATTATATCCAGTATTTAATTCCTGTCGATGCAGCACTTACTGCTGAAGCCGGGGATATCGAAGTATCTTTCACGTTCTTAAAACTTGTTGCTAATGAAGATGGAACGTACACTTCTTATATTCGAAAAACCACATCAGGTGTTATTCATATTACTCCACTTGTACAATTTGATAAATATGAACCTTCTGAATTGTTTACTGAAATTGATCAGAGACTCCTTGCTATGGAAGGAATGATTAAAGATCTCAATGCTCAGAATAAAGCAACTTATGAAGGTATGGTGAAAGATATTCGTCTTAATACAGAAGACAGAAAAATCATTTTAACAGACAGAAATGGTGAAGATACCGGAAATGGTATCGTTGTAAAAGATCTTTCTGCTATGGTAGCCGAAGATATGACAGGTAAAGATCCTGATGGCACACAGGATGGAGTTGTTCATCTTGATCAGGTTGTCGATCTGGATAAATTATTAAAGTAAAGGAGTCATGATATGTCATTTAAAGATTCTAAAATTGCTGCTGCGGCTAATTCGGCAATGACTTTGAGTGCTGAGTTAGCCGTAGACACTGAGGAATATACATTATGTACTGATGGTCGTTATGAAGTATATACCAAATATCAAGACAATGCATATTCAACAGTGGATAACTTAAAAAATATTGCCGTTGATGCTACACAGATTAATATTATGCAGGAAGAAAACAGCCAGTATATGCCATTTAGGATTCCAAGATATTGGGATGGTATGGATCTTATGGATATGCTCATCCAGATAAGATATGAATCTATAGCTGAGAAAAAAGGTAAAGTAGCGACAGTTATCAATGTAGCTTCCAACAATACTTATATTCGATTTGGTTGGTTAATTGATGCTGCTGTTACAGCAAATGCCGGAGATATAATTTTTGAAATTATGGCTACTGGCGTAAATGAAAAAGGAAACAATTATATTTGGAGAACCAGACCAAATGGTAAGTTTACTGTTCTTCAAGGATTAAATTATGACGGAATCATTGAACCTTCTGAAGATTGGTATACAAGTTTTGTAAATATGATTCTTGGTCATGTAGCCGAAGCAAAACAATACGCAGATGAAGCAAAGGCTTCTGCTGCTTCTATTAATGTAGATGATATAAAGGCAGATGTAAAAACATCTGTTATGAATGATCTTAATGGAACAGTAACTGAATCTCTGAAAGCATATTATACAAAAACAGAAGTTGATACAAAAGTCAAAGAATTAAACACTGCTATTTCTGGTATTGACAGTTTGAAGAACTTAAAAGTTGAATATGACAACACAACTGGAAATTTAGTGTTTAAAGATGGAACGGAACCTATTGGAGAACCTATTACTATTAACAGTCTTGCAAACCTCATAGTTGAGTATTCTGTTGTCAATGGAAAAGGTTCATTAGTATTTAAAGATGGAGAAACTATTATTCAGACTGTAGAACTTAGTTCTATTGAGCCATCTGCTGAGTGGAGAGCTGCATTGAAGCAGGAACTTGAAGCAGAAATGGACGATAAAGATACAGTAATCTCTAATCGAATTGGTCCACTTGAAACAGCTAAAACTGAAATTGAAAAGAATGTAAATGCCAATACTACTGCTGTCTCAGAGATAAAAACTACTATTTCAAACATTGAGAAGAAAGTAGAAAGTGCTGCTACAAAATCTGATGAGGCCAAAAATGCTGTAGATATCTTGAAACAAAATATGACTTCTTATGATACTCAGTTTGAAGGAATTAATACAGATATTACAGATGTTAAGGCCGCCATTGAAGAAATCAAGAAAAATCCTGCGGCTGCAGAGTACGATGTTACATACGAAAATAGTATTTTTACATTTTTAAAGGATGGAGAAATCCAGAAAAGCTTTAAAATTGAAGGTGGTGGAGGATCTTCCTCAGATACTACTACTATTACTATTGAAAGAATCACAAATGCAGATGCTATTTTCTTACTTGGTTCAAAAGCAATTATTGAATATAGTTTTTCATCTGTAGATAATACTGGTGATACAACTGGAGCCGGTACTGCTGTGTGGAAAGTTGGTAATACTATTGTAGCTACGAATACGGCTGCGCAAGGAAACAATAGTTTTGATATCACTGAATATCTTAATGTCGGTGCAAATACTATTAGATTAACTATTACCGACAGTTTTGGGACACTTGCCACTAAGACATGGACTGTTACTATTGTAGAATTCAAACTTGAAAGCACATTTGATGATACTTTGTTATATACAAATACAGATGTAGTATTTAGATATACACCTTATGGAAACGTTAATAAGACTCTTCATTTTATTCTTGATGGTGAAGACTTAGGCACTGTTGAAACTCAGTCCTCCGGCAGAATTATGTCTTATAATATTCCTAAACAGGAACATGGCAGCCATTTACTCAAAGTATATATGACTGCGACAATTAACAATAAAGAAATAACCTCAAATACTATTTGTAAGGATATTATTTGTGTTGATCCTACAAATAGAACTCCTATTATTGGATGTGCTCAACAGGAATTTACAGCACAACAGTACCAGGCAACAAGTATTAAATATGTTGTATATGATCCTGATCACAATCCAGCCTCTGTAAAACTATCAATTGATGGTAAAGTACAGAGTACTCTTTCTGTAAATCGTTCTGCTCAAATCTGGAGTTATAAGTCATCCACTGAAGGAAAACATAACCTGACCATCTCATGTCGTAAAGTGACTAAGATTTTATCAGTTAATATCACTAAACTTGATATTGATGTTGAACCAATCACAGCCAACTTAGCATTTGATTTTAACCCTGTTGGAAAATCCAATGGAGATACCGACAGACTCTGGACTGATAAAAATAACTCTGCTATTACTCTTTCAGTATCAGATAACTTTGACTGGGATAATGGTGGATACCAGATTGATGCTTATGGAAACCAGTATTTCTGTGTAAAAGCTGGAACAACTGCTCAGATTAATTATAATCTCTTCGGAAAAGACCCGAAACAGACTGGTTCTGAATTCAAATTTGTATTTAAGACTCAGAATGTTCGCAATGCTTCTGCTACTTTCTTATCATGTATTGATGGTACTGAAGGCTCTGACGTAGGTATTAAAATGGATGTTCATGAAGCATACGTGAACACTTCTACTGACAGCTTATATTTTCCATATAGCGAAGAGGATATTATTGAATTTGAATATAATATCAATACAATTGATACAAAAGACACATCTGCAACTTCTATCATTATGACTTATGAAGACGGAGTTGGAGGAAGACCTCTTATTTATGATAATTCTCATAGACTGCACCAGTATTCTCCTACCCCAATTTCTATTGGTTCTCCGGATTGTGATGTGTTGATTTATAGAATGAAAGCTTATTCTGCTTCTCTCACAGATTCTGACATTCTTGCTAACTTTATTGCAGATGCTAGAGATTCAGATGAAATGATTGCAAGATATAATAGAAACCAGATCTACAATGACAATAATGCTCTTACTCCAGATTCTGTAGCTAATGCTTGCCCGAATTTAAGAATTATAAAAATTGAAGCCCCTCACTTTACAAATGATAAGAAGGATTTTGTTAAAAATACTTCTATGGAATGTATTTATAAGAATGGGGATCCTAAATTAGATAACTGGAAATTTATTAACTGTTTCCACGCCGGACAGGGAACTACAAGTAATGAATATGGTTTTGCTGCCAGAAATATTGATGTTATTTGTTGTGCGGATGGTGTACATCAGATCAATAGTAAGATTCCTCTTGATCCTAACTATAAGACAGAGTTAGTTCTTGGTGATGGGACGAAATATGAGGACGGAACTGGTAAGATTAGTCTTACAAGAAACTCTGTTCCAAATAATTGGTGGAATTTTAAAGTAAATGTAGCATCTTCAAATATGGCAACTAATGCATTAGGACAGAAGAGATTCAACGACTTTTTACCATATGAAAGTCCTGCGGTACGTAGAGATCCTAAAGTTAAAAACTCTATGGAATTTGTCAACTGTGTAATCTTTATTAAAGAATCTGATCCTGATATTACTACTCATAGAGAATTTCAGGATACAGACTGGCACTTCTACTCTCTCGGTAATATGGGAGATTCAAAGAAGACTGATATTACAAGAGCTTATGATCCAGAGGATATGAAAGAATTCTGTATTGAGATCAGTGATAATACTCTTCCAAACTCTGCATTCCAGACCGGTATAACAAACCAAGATGGAACTATGAAATATCCTATCAGTAAAGCTGAATGGAAAACTGGTAATACAGCATATGATGCTCTGTATAATAACTGGGATGGATCATTTGAATTCAGATATGATTGTTGCGGCGATTCTAAGGATGGTTCTGCTCTTACTTCTGATGAAGCAAAAAAGAAAATACGTACAGATAACAAACAGATTTGGAGAGACTTCTATGAGTTTGTAATTACGTCTAGTGATAAAGAATTTAAAGATGGCTTGAAAGATTGGTGTATTCAGGATGCAATGCTCTATTTCTATTTAGTTACACTCAGATATAGTATGATTGATAATAGAGCCAAGAATGTTTTCCCGCATTGGGCAAAACATTATATCACTCAGGAAGAAGCTACAACTATGGGTGATAAAGCTAAATATTATACTATAGATGATGATGCGGCTGCTCTGCATAATGGTTATAGATTTGATCTATGGGCATATGATATGGACACTCAGCTTGGTATTAATAATTCAGGTGAGCTGTCATTCCCATATGGTAAGGAAGATACTGACTATAAAGAAGAAGGAAATCCTTCATCTGGTTATGTTTTCAATGCTGCTGAATCTGTATTGTGGTGCAGAATACGTGATGTATTTACACAAGAATTAAGAAACATGTATCAGTCTGTAGACTCTAACTGTTGGTCAGACTCCCACTTAATCAATGAGTATGAAGCATGGCAGAATCAGTTCCCAGAAGAACTGTGGAGAATCCACTATGAAAGATTGTATATAAGAACATATCGTGCTGGAACAGTAAGATTCCTTAATGAGATGATGAATGGGCGTGGAAAATATCATCTCAGACAATGGGAACGTGACCAGCATATTTATATGGGAACGAAATTCTTACATACAGATGTAAAGTCTGATCAGATTATGTTCAGATGTAATACACCTAAGAAAGTTGTAGTTAAACCAGATTATACTCTGAAAATCATTCCTTATTCTGATATGTATATTTCTGTACTTTATGGTAATTCACCAGAAACTACTCAGGTACGTGCAAAAGCCGGACAAGAATATCAGATTACTACGGACTTAACAAATATGGATGATACAGCTATTCTTATCTATGCTGCATCAAGAATTGAGGCACTAAATGACCTCTCTGCTTGTTATATTCATGATAATGATTTCTCAAAGGCTTCTAAGCTGAAAACTCTTATCATTGGTAATAATACAGCTGGATATCAGAATACTTTTATGACATCTCTTAATATGGGTAATAATACTCTTCTTGAGACTTTGGATATTCGTAATTGTCCAAATCTTACAGGATCTGTTAACCTGTCTGCATGTGAAAATCTTATTAATCTTTATGCTGATGGAACTATTGTAACATCTGTATTATTTGCTAATCATGGTAAGATTGCTCATGCTTCTCTCCCATCTTCTATCAACACTCTTACACTCAAGAACCTCAAAGACTTAACTGATCTTAAGGTTGCAGGATACGATAATTTACAGACATTTGTATGTCAGAATTCTATCGTAGATGCTCTTGCTATCTTAAATGCTGCTATTAATACTCTTCGTACCGTAACAATTACTGGTATCTCATGGAATCTTGATGATACTACGCTTCTTCTGAAATTATCAAAACTTGCCGGTATTGATGATAATGGCGCTACTACTGAGCAGTCAATTCTTACTGGATCTGTTCATATTCCTGTAGTTAGACAGCAGGAATATAAAGAATTTGTTGGTTCTGAAGATGAACCTGGAATCTGGACAGACCTTGTTCTTACTTACGATTCAATCATTACTCAGTTTAAAATTACATTTATAAATGATGATGAAAGTAATACTATCCTTGATATCCAGTACGTAGATAAAGGTGGAAACGCTGTTGATCCTACTACAAGAGAAGTTAATCCGATTCCTATTCCTACAAAGAAAAGCACAATTAAGCTTGATTATACCTTCAAAGGATGGGAAGGTTCAATGACAGGAATCTTTGCTGACAGAACTATTACTGCTGTATATGACAGTAAAATTCGTGAATATACTGTAAAATATGTTTCTAAAGGATTATCTCTTCAAGAATCTACTGCCCAGTATGGTTCTTATGTAAAATATACAGGTGATACTCCTGTATATACTGCTGAGGAATCTGCTTATAAGTACAATCTGTTTAAAGGATGGGATAAGTCAGGATTTGTCGATGGAAATAAAACGATCAATGCAGTATATGAAACCTGCGAATATGTAGATGGATATTTTGATGGTAAGGATCTGGCCAATATGACACAGGTTGAGCTTTATACTCTTATGAAAATGGGACTTGAAGCAAAATCATTATCATTAAAAGATACATTAGATTTCAAACTTGGTGTTGATTATAGCTATGGCGACATTGAAGAGCATGAAGTTATTTCAACTGCGACTAAATTTGATGGAACAAACTATATTGACACCGGATTAAAGATCATGGAAAAAGACAGAGACTTTACGATTGCTATTGACTTTGAATTTGATTCAGGAAATAGTGTAAACTCCACTCTTGCTCAGTGTTTTCAGGGTGATGGTTCAAATGGATTCAGACTTTGGTATTCTCAGGAACCTCGTTTCTCATGGAATACTGATAGTATAACTCCATCTGCTGGAACAAATCGAGAGATTATTGTATTCCGTCATGAAGCTGGAAGTCAGAAGCTTTATGTATACAATTCAAACATGACTGGGAAAGAAGTGTCTTCTACTACTCTGAATGCGATTAGGATTCCAGAGCATAGTTCCACTCTCGTATTTGGATGTTCTAAAGCTGACGACGGAGCATATGAAAACTTTGCAAAAGGCACTATACATTGGGCTAAAGTCTGGTACGCAGATCTTGGTGAAGAACAATGTATGGATATTGCTGCATGGATCCACGAAGTAATCCCTATGGAAGTGGCTAAGTTTAAAGGATATTATCTGTCTGACGTTGCTTCAAAGAGAGCTAACATTACATTTGTTGCTTCAAACCTGTTAGGTACTGAAAAGCCTTATAATAATAAGAGCACAAATGCAGGTGGATGGGCTGAATCTTCTCTGAACACATGGCTGAATACACGTTTGCTTAAAGCTATTTCTCCTTTATGGAAAGCTCTGATCAAACCTGTAAAAGTATACTCTTCTATTGGTAATAAATCAAATGATACATCCGTATCTAATTGCAGATTCTATGTTCCATCTCTGTACGAAATTGATCCTACTGCTACTTCTGAACCATATATTTCTGAAACAAATGCTCCTATTGCTTATTTCACAGATGATGATACCAGAAAGAAAGCAAATTCTTCTACTCCTACGGAGTATAAATCTTACTGGACCAGATCTCCAAATGCTACAGTTGCAAACTGGCTGTATACAGTCAATGAAGCCGGTGGAACATATGGGTTCTCTTATCCAGGACAGAATTCTGGAATCTTACTTATGTTCTCAATTTCAAGTGAGGGGTAACCATTCCCATCTTATAAGGAGGATATCACATGTATTATAAAGTAATCAAAAATGATGAAGTCGTAGATGTCCTTAATCATATCCTGTATATCAAATATCAGGAGAAACATAGTCTGTTGCTTCTATGTGATATCACAGAAGCACAGGCTATTTTAAGTTCAGACGGAAAATATGGATGGCACATTGAAGGTCTCTATAATTTTCCGCCTGATAATGACATCTATGCAATAAAAGAAATTTCAAAATATGAATATGACAAATTGAAGAGGTGATCACAGCATGGCGTTAATTCCAACCTGGTATTCTGCATCAACTAAGCAAATTGCAGAAAAGGCTTTACAAAGAGGGGTGCTAAAATACCCAGGACTTTGTTACATCCAAGACAGTAAGAGTATAGCGTGGGTGACCATCGACAACACATTAGAATATGTCAAAGGAGATAAACAGATTACAGATGTAAAATGCATCGGATCAAATCTTATGTTTTTCTCTGGAGATAAACTGCTTTTCTCTTATGACATATCTATGACTGACGAAGATAAAGGTCATATTATTGAAGAGGTCAAGAAAACAATCGGATTGGATAATTATGTCAAGTCTTCTGAGCTTTCTACTCTTTTAGATAATATAATCGGTAATCTTGAAGATAAGTCCACTGTTGTAGACTATATCAACAGCTTATCTTATAACAAATTATTTGACGTACCTATTGTAAATCTTATAGGTACACTTACTGTTCCTGTGAAGATATCATCACTCGATGATGGTATTTATAAAGTAAAAGGCCAATGTATCATTGGCGGAAACAATACTACTGTTCAATCTTCTGCAGACGATGTTCTGTATCTTGTATCTCATGATGCTGATACTTCCAGCACAACAATCACAAAAATGCAAGGAAAATCTATTACATTGTATTTCATTCAGCAAGATGGTGAATATACGACTGATCGTTATGTCACTGAAAGCTGGATTAATGAACAGAATTTTGCAAGTGCTGATTCTGTAAAAGAATATGTTTCAAATATCATTGAAGAAACTGTTCTGGATGTTTTAGATGAACATATTGACTCTGCTTTAGACCGAAAACTCGGAGGTATTGATTCCGAAGATTTAACAAATATATTTCAAGGAGGAAACTAATTATGGCAAAATTACAGTTCGCTACACTTTCTAATCTTCAGGAGTTTTTAAATCTGCATAACGTACAGATCGACTCTAAAATCAGTGAGGCTGTCAAAAACTCAATTAAAACAGTATCTCAGTCAGAAGACGGATACACACTTTATTTCTACACAAAAACTGCTCCAGTAACTATTGATGAAGCAGCATTTACTATTACTATTCCTCAGCCAACAGGAAAAGCTGACAAAGTAAAAGGTGCAGTAAAAGGTCATCTTGCAGGATTAGATGAAAATGGTAATCTGGTAGATTCTGGAAAGACTGTTGCAGATTTCGATGCTGCTGGCGCTGCTAACACAGCAAAAACAGAAGTAATGTCTTATGTTGGTACCATTCCTGCTGATGCAAAAGCTAAAAATGTAGTTGCTTATATCAAAGAAGCTGTTACTACTGGTCAGTATGATGATTCTGCATTAAAAGCAAGCGTTGCAGCTAATACAGCAGCTATTGGAACACTGAATGGCACTGGTGACGGATCAGTAAAGAAAGCTGTTGCAGATGCAGTCGCTAAAATCGTTGCAGATGCTCCAGAAGCATATGATACACTGAAAGAGATTTCTGATTGGATTTCTACACATACATCTGATGCTGCTACAATGAATTCTCAGATCAAAACAAATAAAGAGGATATCACAAAGCTGAAGACTCTTATCGGTACTCTTCCAGAATCTGCTACATCCAAAGATATTGTAAGCTATATTGCTGAGTATGTATCTAAAGCTCTCGCAGACTCTGATCTTTCTCAGTATGCAAAAGCTGCTGATCTTGAAGCTGCTGTAGGTAGAATTGATGCTCTTGAAAAGAAATTACCTACATTAGAAGCTGCTGATAAAAAGAATGCAGAAGATATTACTGCTGTTAAAGGCAGAATGGATACAGCAGAAGGCAAAATTACTGCTGTAGAAAAAGATCTTGCTACTGAAAAACCGAAGATTGCTAAGAACACATCTGATATCACCGCTCTTAAGGGGCTTGTTGGAGATGGATATGAAGCAATTCCAAGTGCGTCTATCAAAGGTTTATTTACTGCGCAAAAATACAATTGATTTTATTGGGAGGAGAGCTGCAATGCTCTCCTTCTATTTTAAAAATAAAAATGGAAGGATGTGACTAATGCAAAATGAAAGAACAATTTCTTAATCTCACTGGATTAACAGAACTGGTTGGTTATTTGAAGACAAGTATAGCTAATCATAAAGAAATACTTCCATATGCTTCCAATAAGTTATTTCCGTCTGTTGGAGATATAAATACTATTTATATAAATACTGCTACGAATACTATTTATCGTTGGGATAGCTCAAGCAAAACTTATATTACTCTAGCAAAAGCCGTAAAGTCTGTTGCTATCTCAGAAAGTACTGAAAACGGAAAAATCACACTCACTGTAGATGGTAATAAAACTACTGTTCCTGTTCACGGATTAGGATCTGCTGCATATACAAATTCAAGTGCTTACTCTTCTGCCGGGCATACTCATACAAAAGCTCAGGTAGGACTTGGTAATGTAGATAATACAGCAGATGCAAATAAGAGTGTAAAACATGCAACTACTGCTGATAGTGCAACTACTGCAGGAACAGCTACAAATGTATCTGCTGGAGAAGGTACTGCTGATGCAGCTAGACATGTTTGGTTTTCTGACTCTACTACAGAGACAAAGCGAGCATACAGCGATAAGTTTAAATATAATCCTGTTACTAATAATCTGACGGTAAATGTTACAGGAAATGCTGCGACTGCAAGTAGTGTCGCATGGGGTAACATTACAGAGAAACCTTCTACCTATGCTCCTTCTGCGCATAATCATAATGATTCAACTATTACTTCTCTCAACGCAAGTAAACTCTTTGGAACAATTGATATTGCAAGGCTTCCCCATGGAGCATTAGAACGTCTGATTATTGTTGAAGATGATACTGCACGTTTTAAACTTACTACTGCTAATATTCAGCTTGGTGATACCGTAAAAGTAACTAAGACTGAAAAAATGTATTATGTTGTTGATGAGAGCAAATTATCTTCTGAGGCTGGTTATTCAGTATATACTGCCGGAACTGCTACTTCTGTACCATGGTCTGGAGTTACTGAAAAGCCTAGCAGCTATCCACCAGCGTCTCATAATCATGATGAACGTTATTATACCGAGACTGAGATGAATAGTAAATTAGCTGAAAAAGCTACAAAAGTACATACGCATACTAAAAGTGAAGTCGGATTAGGCAACGTTGACAATACTGCTGATGCCACAAAAAGTGTTAAATATGCTATTTCTGCAGGTAGCGCATCATCTGCCGCTGCTCTTACTTCTAATGCTGGATCATCAACTCAGCCAGTATATTTCTCAGGTGGTAAGCCAATAGCTTGTTCATATACACTTGGTAAGTCAGTGCCTGCAGATGCATTATTTACCGATCATACTTATGGAAACATGAAGGGTGCTACTTCTTCTTCCGCCGGAAGTGCTGGTCTTGTTCCTGCACCTAATATAGGAGAACAATTAAAATTTCTTCGTGCAGATGGTACATGGGTAATTCCTACAAATACGACATATTCTGTAGGTACTACAAGCTATTCCGGTACAACTAAACTCTATACTTCCACAGGATCTGCTACAGATGGCACCATGACTCAAAATGCTATTACAACTGCCCTAAATGGAAAATCTGCTACTGGACATACACATAATTATGCTGGATCATCTTCAGTTGGAGGAAATGCGAACGCAGCTGTAAAATTAGCTACTGCAAGAAAGATTGGTAGTGCTTCATTCGATGGTACTGCCAATATTACTTTATCTCAGATGGGACTTAATGTTCCTGTTGAAATTACAAAGGCTGATTATCTTGCTAAAAAGAAAGCTGGAACTTTAAACGCAAATACCTATTATAATGTTATTGATGAATATGATTCTGCAAATGTTATTAATGACTCATCTGTAACAGCCAACAGTGCGTTTTCAAGTACTAAATCAGAAAAAACATATGCGAAGAAAAGTACACTTGTTACTACTACTCTCACAGCTAGTAAATGGACTGGTTCCTCTGCTCCGTATACATATGTATTATCCGTATCTGGAGTAACTTCTTCAAATATTGTAGAAATAGATTATGCTTCTAATGCTTCATCTGCTGCTATTGAAGCTTACCAAAATGCAATGTTAGCTGACGGAGGACAGACTACAAATCAAATTACTATAAAAGCAACCGAGAAACCAACTGTAGATATTCCCATTACTATTGTTATAAGAAATGATTTATAAAAGGAGGCGATAACATGGCAATTTATAAAGGTGAACAATGTCTTGCTGGAGTTGGTAAGAATGCAACTATTAAAATTGGTACTGCTAAAACAGGTACTTCGGCTGCGGTAACTAATTCTGGTACTGATACAGATGCTATATTGAATTTTACATTACCTAAAGGAGATCAGGGAGTTGGAATTTCAAGCGTTATCCCTCATTATCTTGCAAATCCTAAATCGCAAGGAGTGACCAGATCAACTACTGGATGGGCGACTTCTGCTCAGGTTATGACATCTACAAACAAATATTTGTGGTGTTATCATGAATTTGTTTTGACAAACAATAATCATCTGTACACTACTCCAACAGTTATAGGTGTTTATGGAGACAAAGGTGATCCGGGTACAACTGATTATAATGGATTACAGAATAAACCGGTCGTTAATGGAGCTGTAACTGCTTATCAGTCAGATATTATGAAATCTCAGTTAAGGAATGTAACGTTCTCTACTGAAGAACCTAAGACAACTGATGGTAAACCTGGTGATATGTGGGTGGTGTATGGCGATGAGTAATATTAAAACTGGTGATATTTTAAATTTTAATTATACTGGTGCTGTTCAGAGTATAACATTGCCTAAAGGAACATATAAATTGGAGTGCTGGGGTGCTCAGGGTGGAAATCGAAGCCAAGATAGTGCTTCTGCTACAGTTACAGGTTCTGGACTTGGTGGTTATTCTATTGGAACACTAACTTTAACACAATTAACTACTTGTTATATTTATGTCGGTGGGCAAGGTGGAATGTCTAGTTCTACAGGTAATGTGAAAGTTGAAGGAGGTTTCAATGGCGGTGGTTTTGCTTCTCACGAGAGTACAGGTGAACCTGGAAATGGTGGTGGCGGAGCTACCGATGTAAGAATTGCTCAAGACTCATTATATGCAAGAGTAATTGTTGCAGGCGGCGGAGGTGGTTCAGGTGAAGATAACGAAACTGGCGGATACGGTGGTGGTAAAACCGGTGGCGCAGGATCTGGGAACACTTCATTAACACAAGCTTCTCAAACTTCTGGTGGAACTAATTCATTTGGATTTGGACTTGGTGGAAATACCTATAATGGTGGAGCTGGTGGTGGCGGCTGGTACGGTGGAGCGAGTAGATACTCCGTTTCATCATATTCTACTGGATCTGATTCTGAAGGTGGTGGAGGTGGATCAGGCTATGTTTACACATCATCCACAGCTAAAAACTATCCATCAGGTTGTTTATTAAACTCTTCTTATTATCTTTCTAACGCACAAACAATCGCAGGCAATAATTCTTTTGCTTCTCCCACAGGTTCATCTGAGACAGGGCACTCTGGTAACGGCTATTGTCGAATTACTGTTATTGAATGCAAGAATACGGCACTATATACCAGAATAAACAATTCAATGAAAAAGGCTACTGCATTTTATTTCAAATTAAATAATAACAAAATGTACGGTATTGGTTCTGCTAATTCTAATGGTGCAGTTATGAATTTTGATTATACTGGATCAGTCCAGACTACTACATTGACTCCTGGTAGATATAAACTTGAGTGTTGGGGAGCACAAGGTGGAAATAGCAATCAATCAAACGGAACTTATGGTAATGGTGGAAAAGGTGGCTATTCTACTGGTATTTTAAATGTTTCAACTAATACCACTATATATATAACAGTAGGAGGGCAAGGTCAAAATGGCGTCCTTAATACTAGAACTGCTGGTGGTTTTAATGGCGGCGGTGATGGTTATGGTACTAACAACTCTGGCGTAGGTGGCGGAGGTGGTGGAGCTTCTGATATTTCTTTAATGAGTCCTGTATTTTCACACTCATCTTATTTTATAAATAACATTCGAGATACAAACTCACTATTAAGTAGAATTATTGTTGCAGGCGGCGGAGGATCTGCAGGATATGACGTTAGTAATAATGCAGCTAATGGTGGTGCTGGTGGAGGTACTACAGGACAAGATGGATTATCAAACCGCGTTTATCATGGCACTGGCGGAAAACAAACTACTTTTGGTACAGGAGGATCATCAGAGGAACCTAATAGGTATTCCGTCCAAGCTAAATTCGGATGTGGAGCATCAGCCAGTAATTCTACAGATGTAGCGCCTGGTGGAGGCGGTGGCTGGTACGGAGGTGGATTACATTGTGATTCTGCTGGTGGTGGATCAGGTTATGTCTATACTCCTACCACTGCTTCAAATTATCCTTCTGGATGTTTATTAAATTCTGCTTATTATCTTTCTAATGCTCAAACCATTGCTGGCAACCAATCATTCTCTTCACCAACAGGTGGTACAGAAACAGGCCATTCAGGTAATGGCTACGTAAGAATCACTAAATTAACAGATGTAATATACCTTACTCATGCTAATAATGACATAATGGATTTTAATTACACAGGTTCTACACAATCTAAGACTCTAAAACCAGGTACATATACAATAGAATGCTGGGGTGGCCAAGGAGGAAGTTATAATAGTTACATAGGCGGATACGGTGGTTACTCCAAAGGCACAATTACTCTTACTAAAACGACTACTGTTTATGTATCTGTTGGCGGAGCTGGATCTTCCTCTTCTACTGCTGCAGGATTCAATGGTGGAGGAACTGGTATTTCTTCTGGTAGAGGTGGTGGAGGAGCTACAGATGTTCGTATAGGTCAAAATTCTCTATATTCAAGAGTTATCGTAGCCGGAGGTGGCGGCGGAGCTGGTGTAACAAGTGCCAATGCTAATCCTTGTGGTTGTGGCGGTGGAGAATATGGTGGAGATGGCTATTATAATAACACTACCGGTTCTTATACTACTGGTCAAAATAGATCTGGCGGTAGTGCCTCACAAACTGCAGGTGGTATAACTTGGAGTACAGGCACTCAGGCTACTTTTGGTCAAGGCGGAAATGCTTCCGGCTACTCTTGTGGTGGCGGCGGAGGCGGCTGGTACGGTGGCGGCGGAGCCTATGACAGTGATTCTGACTCTGATGGATGTTGGGGTGGAGGAGGCTCAGGATATGTTTATACCTCTTCTACAGCTAAAAATTACCCTAACGGATGTCTACTAAATTCTACTCATTATCTCACAAATGCTCAGACTATCGCAGGAGACACTTCTTTTACTTCTCCTACAGGATCAGCAGAAACTGGTCACACAGGCAGTGGATTCTGCAGAATTACAAATTTGAACCCAACACAATATGGATTATACGTAAAAACGAACTCTGGTTGGAAACACATAGATTTATAAAAGGAGGGCTTAACTATGCCGATTATATTTCACGGAACAGGTAGTGGCGGCTCTGCTAAAAAACTAAAAACCGCACGAACTATTAATGGTACGAATTTTGATGGTACAGCTAATATTACTACTGCTAATTGGGGAACAACAAGAACCGTTACTGTAGGAAATACAAGTAAATCTGTAAATGGATCTGGAAACGTAAGTTGGTCGTTAGCTGAAATAGGTATTCATCTTTCAACAACGGAACCTGCAGCTAGTGACGGAAAGAATGGAGATATTTGGATTACTTATGAATAAAAGACTGAAAGGAAGGTGAGGCTTATGGCTTGTAGTAATGGATGTGGAACTTCTTGTGCTACTGACTGCACTCATTCATCATCTGGTGGATGTGGTGGTTCTTGTGGTGGTTCTTGCTCTACTAACTGTACTGGTGGATGTTCTGGATATTGTGATGGAACTTGTAAGGGAGGTTCAGGAAGTACTTGTTCTGACTGTACTGCCAAATGTGCTAATGACTGTACTGGAGCTTGTACAAGTGCTTGTGTAACCGGATGCACTGGCTGTGGGAACAACTGTGATAGAGACTGTACAAGCGCCTGTGCTCAAAGGTGCTCTAATGATTGCAATGCTGCATGTACTGCTACTTGTGCTTATGATTGCGAGCATACTTGCACTGCTTCTTGTGCCAACGATTGCACCAGTTGTGGTGGATCTTGCTCAAGTAATTGCTCAGGAAATTGTGATTCCGGTTGTTATACTGGTTGTTATGGTTGTGATTCTACCTGTTCTGGTGGTTGTTCTGGCACTTGTAATACTACTTGCACCACCACTTGCGCCAATGACTGCACTGGCGGATGTAAAGGAACCTGTACAGGTGGATGTGGTGGTTCTTGTGATAACTCATGCGGCTTTTCTTGTGAAGCTTCATGTGATAACAATTGTACTGCTATTTGTTCTGTATCTTCTGTGTACGGTGGAAACTCGGAAAAGAGTGTATTGAATTTTGCTTATACAGGTAAAGCTCAATCTGTAACCCTCGAACCCGGAAAATATGTTCTTGAATGTTGGGGAGCACAGGGAGGTTATCGTTCTAATTCTAGTTATGGTGGAAAAGGTGGCTATTCTACAGGAACTTTAACATTGACTCAAAAAACTACTATATACATATATGTCGGTGGATCTGGAAATTCTGTTACATCAGCATCAAATTCAATCTATCCCGGAGGTTTCAATGGTGGTGGATATAGATACAATTATAAAGGTGGTGGTGGCGCTACTGATATTCGTATTGGAAGTGCTTCTTTATATGCAAGAGTAATTGTTGCTGGTGGTGGTGGTTCTGATGGTAGTTCTGGATATAGTGGCGGATATGCTGGCGGCGTATCTGGTGCTAGGGGTAATTTTGGATGTGGTTCATATGGATATGGTGGATCTCAAACTGCTTCATATTCATCTTTAAGTGCTATTAATTCACAAGGCACCACAAATTCTTCTTCTAACTGTGCTGCTGGTTTTGGCTTCGGTGGTTTTGGATGTTATTACGCTTCAGGTTACGGCGGAGCTGGCGGCGGAGGATGGTACGGTGGACAAGGTACTTATCCTGATGGTTCTGGAGATGATGATGGTGGTGGCGGAGGTGGTTCAGGTTACGTTTATACTTCCTCTTCTGCTTCTAACTATCCTCAAGGCTGTCTTCTAAATTCATCTTACTATCTTTCTGATGCTTCTAATTTATCTGGCAATGAATCTTTTAAATCTCCTTCTGGATCTACAGAAACAGGTCATTCTGATAATGGCTATTGTAGGATTACCTGTTATATCAAAAAGAAAACTCTACATTGTAAAATGAACAATGAAATTAAAAAAGCAGCTCCTGTATTTGTAAGAATGAATAATAAAATCTACGACGCTGGCGCTAATGCTGTAATGGATTTTGCTTATACAGGAACAGCTCAAGCTATATCACTTCCAAGAGGACAATATATTATAGAGTGTTGGGGAGCACAAGGTGGTTACCGATCTTCTTCCGATTATGGTGGTAAGGGAGGATATTCTGTTGGAACATTAACTCTTACTCAGTCTACCGATTTATACATATATGTAGGTGGAGCAGGAAATTCTTCAACTACAAGACTGTCTAATAATTCAAGTATTTACGAAGGTGGATTTAATGGTGGTGGTCATCGTTATGATTATAAAGGCGGTGGCGGAGCTACCGATGTAAGAATTGGTAAAGATTCTCTGTACGCTCGTATTATCGTTGCGGGCGGTGGAGGTTCTGACGGTGCGACAAATAAAAAAGGAATGTACGGCGGAGGTCTTGAAGGTGGATCTACTACTGAAAGCTGTGGTTCTGGTGGATACGGAGGAACACAAACTGGAAATACATGGCTGACAACTACAAGATCAACAAATGCATCTTATGATACTGCTTCTTGTTATGCAGGATTTGGATTCGGAGGAAACGGTAATTATGCCAGTTCAGGTTATGGTGGTGCCGGTGGAGGCGGCTGGTATGGAGGTTCTGGTTCTTATCCAGACGGATCTGGTGATGATGATAGAGGTGGTGGAGGTGGTTCTGGTTACGTTTATACAGCAGAAACTGCTGTAAACTATCCAGACGGAAACTATGTAAATTCTTCTTACTACCTTACCAATGCGCAAACTATAGCAGGAAATCAATCATTTAAATCACCTGATGGAGCAAATGAAACAGGGCATACCGGAAATGGTTTCTGTCGAATCACCCGTAAATCAGGAAAAATATTTGTAAAACAAAACGGATCATGGATCAAAGTGTAATGCTTTGGTCCATGTTTAAATTACAGGAGGAATTGTTATGAAACTTATTTTAAAAGATGGACAAGAACTAACTATTACTCGTGCTAACGATACATATTCATATGAAGGATATAAAGATGGGTTGGGAAATGATATGAATAGAAATATCGTGGCTACTATTTCTATCTTCAACTCTGATAAATCCTTGAATACAATCAGAGATATGATCACTGACGAGAATAGAACTGGTTTTAGAATTATTTATGGGAATACCCAGAAAGATTATACTGGAATGAAAATTGAGAGTATTTCAGAAGAAATCTCCAATGAAAGAAGTGTTATTAATATCTCATTAGCTACAGATAAAACCATAGCTCCTACTGAGACCACTGAAACAACAACAGAAAAAACTAAAGAAGAAACTAAAGAAAAAACGGAAACAGCTTCTGATAAATAATTAAGAATGAAAGGAATATAAGGATATGAGAAAAATAATCGTAAAGGTTGATAAAGAAAAAGCTACAGAGCTTGAAAGAGTTAATTTTGAATTAAACTTCGTAAAAGACATTGTACAGAGAGTTATTGAATCACATCCAAGCGATTTAGAACTCATCAATGGAGATACTCTTATGTCTTACAATAAACGTGGTGCAGAATTACAGAGAAAGTATGCTGCTCTTGCAAATGAGATGGAAAAGGAATATATCCCAGAATGCCTCGAAGGTCATCAGTATAGTTGGATTATTCCAAATAATTCTGATGAAATGACTATTACTATTAAATGTAATTGTGAGATTCCAGAATTAGAGGGAATAGCATGAAAAGGACAGAACAATATTCGGACCAGATAGCTAGACTTTATCCATCTAAGAAGGTAAAAACCGATGACGGACAAAGAATATTAACACAGAGTATCACTTTTCAAGTAACTGATGATTGCAACCTTGCATGTCTATATTGTTACCAAGGACACAAAGGAAAAAATCGAATGTCGTTTGAAACAGCTAAGAAATTCTTTGATTTAGTTGTATCAGGTGAAAAAGGTTTTAAATCTTATATCAATCCAGAGAAATCTCCTGGATTGGTTGTAGATTTCATTGGAGGAGAACCTTTTCTTGAGATAGAGCTTATAGATCAAATCTGTACCTATATTATGGATAAACTCATAGAGTTGGATCATCCTTGGGCCATGAAAACTATGTTCTCTATTTGTTCAAATGGTGTTTTATACAGGGACGAAAAAGTACAAGCATTTCTTCGTAAATGGGCCAATAGATTATCTTTCTCAGTTACTATTGATGGAAATAAAGAATTACATGATTCCTGTCGAGTATTCCCAGATGGTGGTCCAAGTTATGATATAGCTGTCGATGCTGCGTCAGATTGGATGAAACGTGGAAATCATATGGGAAGCAAGATCACAATTGCTCCAGGTAATATCAGCTTCTTATATGATGCTATTAAGCATATGGTTGATCTTGGATATGATGAAATCAATGCCAATTGTGTATATGAAAAGGGTTGGACACCTGTACATGCAACTGTTCTTTACGATCAAATGAAACGCATATCTGATTATTTCTTGGAACAGAATTTTGATTTTGAACGTGATTTCTTCTGTTCCCTTTATAATGAAGACTTTTTTCAGCCTAAAGATCCTGATGATTTACAAAGTTGGTGTGGAGGCGTTGGTAATTCAATGATTGCTTGCGATCCTCAAGGTCGCATATTTCCATGTATCAGATATATGGAATCTTCTCTTAATGGAGAGCAAGAACCGTACTCTATTGGTGATGTAGATAATGGTATAGGATGCACAGAATGTTATAAATGTAGAATTAATTGTATGGCAAAAATAGATAGAAGGACACAGAGTACAGATGAATGTTTCTATTGTCCTATAGCTGCAGGATGTTCTAATTGTTCTGGTTATGATTATCAAGTGAATGGTACTCCTGACTCAAAAGCTACTTATATATGTGTTATGCATAAAGCTCGTGCTCTTGGAAACCTGTATTTCTGGAATAAATATTATAGAAAAAATAATATGAATAAACGAATGAAAAACTATGTACCAGATGAATGGGCACTTGAGATTATTTCTGAATCAGAACTTAATATGTTGAAAGAACTTGAAAGAGAGGATTAAAAGCCTCTCTTTTTTATTGACTAAAAGGAGGCTTGATATTATGGCAGAAATTAAAGGAATTGATGTTTCCAGATGGAATGGAAACATCGACTGGAAAACTGTTGCTAGTTATGGAATGGGCTTCGCTATCCTAAGAATCACAGAAAAAGGAAATATTGTTGATAGCACATTCGAACCTAATTATAAAGGCTGTATTGAGAATAAGATTCCTGTTGGAGTCTATAAATACAGCTATGCTACTACTATTGCTCAGATTGAAGATGAAGCAAATGTAGTTATTAAAACATTGAATAAAAGAAAACTGAATTATCATGTGTTTCTTGATATAGAGGATAAATGTCAGGAGAATTTATCTGACAGTTTAATGATGAAAATGATCGAAGCTTTTAGAGCTATTATTGTCAAAGCTGGATATAAATTTGGTATTTATTGTGGTTATTCTTGGTATCAGAACCAGTTACCAGAAGGTGCTAAAAAGTACGATTGCTGGGTTGCTCGATATCCTAATAATGATACCGGTGAATTACAGGAAAGATTAAGAGTTCCTGCTTCTACTGGTGTTATTGGATGGCAATACTCTAGTAAAGCAACCATTCCTGGTATTCCAACAAAAACTGATCGAAGTGTATTCTATAAAGACTATTCTAAATCTTCTACTACTTCTACAAACTCTCTCAAACCAACAACTACACAAGGAAGTGATGCTATGAACAAAGAAAAGGCTATTGATGCTCTTATTGCTTGCGCTGAAAATGAGGTTGGATATTTAGAGAAGAAATCTAATTCTCAGCTTGATGATAAAACTGCAAATGCAGGTTACAATAACTACACTAAATACTGGAGAGACGTATATCCTCAGTATCAGGCACAGGCTTGGTGCGCTGCATTTGTGAGCTGGTGTATGATGAAAACATTCGGTCTTGATGTAGCTAAAAAACTCCTTAAACATTGGCCTTATGTATACTGTCCTACTCTTGGAAATCTCTTCACAAAGTATGCAAATCCACAGCGAGGAGACGTTGTAATCTTCTATCGTAACGGTACTTTTGCACATACAGGAATTGTCACAAAAGTTGAAGGGGATAAGTTTTATACAATTGAAGGGAATACTTCAGGAGGCTCTTCTATTGTTCCAAATGGTGGTGGAGTTTATGCTAAGAGTTATTATAATTCAAATCTCCCTGGAACAAAGTTTTGTCGTCCAGACTATTCTATTGTCACATCTATTTTAACATCTCCTGCACCTGTACAGCCATCTTATACTGCATGGGTAGGTTCTTGTACAGCTAATGGAACAGATGTATTCTCAGACGCTACAGGAGCTTCTAAGCTAAGTACATATCCTAAACTCAATGCAGGTAATCTTGTGAATATCATCGGTGAATCTGGTACAAGATATCAGGTTCGTATCGCTGCAAAATATATAGGGTATGTAGAAAAATCTAACATTAAAAATCCTAATACTCCTGCTGCAACAACTACAAAGAAATATCCTTTTGTAGGAAAGGTAACTGCAAGTAAATTGAATGTTCGCAAAAAACCCGGTACTGAACATCCATTACTTCCAGAGTATCCGATGTTAAATAAAGACAATCTTGTTAATGTCCTCGGAGTTACAAAAGATACTAAAGGTGACAGATGGTACAAAGTATCAATTACTAAAAATGAATATGTTGGCTATGTATCAGCCAAATATATTACTAAGGCATAAGGAGGTACATCATGGGTATTGAACAGATACAGAAAATCCATGAGTTTGGTGAGATCAATGTGATCATATCTTTACTTCTTTGTGCAATGCTTGCTATAGCTTTAAAAGCTGGATGGGAGAAACTTCTTGATACTCTTGGACTTGAGACTAAAGCTTCCCTCAGACAAAAAGCATTAGAACAAAGGCTCTCTGATATGGAACAGAAAATTGCTGATTTTGAGCAGTCTCAGCATAATTATCATGATCAGTCCATTAGTATTAGAGATGATCTGAGAACAAATCAAAATACTCTAAGCACACAGCTTACTGATCTTACAACTTTGATGCAGAACTTTATAACTAATCAAGATGAGTGTACTGTAGCGTCATTTAGAAGTTCTCTCTGGAGAATGCATAGAGACTTTATGGCACAAGGATACATCACACCGGATGGATTAAAGACATTCCTAGAGATGGGAAAGCTTTATGAAAAGGCCGGCGGAAATGATATTTATCATGAGAAATTACTTCCGGATATTGAATCTCTGGAAGTCAAATACACAAAAGACAGTGTACTATAATTTATGGGTAGTCAAGCATTATACTTGGCTACCCATTTTTTTACTTTGATGTTATACTTTCTCAGAGATGTGAATGCAATGATAAGATATGAATATGAACCAGGATTTTACAAGCAACTACATTATAATGATCTCTGGAAAGTTGAATACGAAGGAGTTCCTGGGCACTTTAAAAAGGTCAAGATGGTATGCGATTGTATTAAAGATGAATGTGATTAAAACTGTGATGTGCTTAGAACTGTAGCTGATGTGAAAAATCCAAACATGGAATGGCACATGCGAGATGAAAAAGGAGATATGATCGGATGATCTATCTCCTTTTTTCATTGGATTGAATGCCAAGACTTAGTTTATTGTCTGCGTAATATGTCATAAGTTCATGTAATACAAACTCTGGTAATAACTTTTGTTTTTGGCACTTCTTCAAAAAGCTATTTGGCAACTCAAGGTTAATGTGATTGTTTAATTCTGGTTTTTTATATGGTTTTTTATTAATACACTCTGATAGTAAACCTTCTTCTTTTAATAACTGCAAGAAATCTCTTCCTTGTGAAGTTATTCTATACTTCTTTGAGCTTCTCTCAATAAAACTCAATCCAAGCAAATACTGAGTGCGACATGATAAGTCGCTGCTCGACTTGAACGACATACCGTATCTCTGGTTTGCCGCCTGTTTTAGTGCTGATCCAGTTAACACTTCTGTTTCTAATTCTTGCAAAATTTCTCCAAAATAAAGCGTACTGTTTTGTATTTGTCTGCCCAATGAAGTTTCAGAATGTGTTTTTAGCAGGTCAGCACCTGTATCTGTGAGTGCATAAGTTTTGAAATCTACCTCATACAATAACTTCCACTTACATAACGTGGTGAAAGTCATTCTGACAGTGTTTGAAGACCTTATATCATAATTCGATTCTAAAAAAGCTGAAAAGTTGGAGAAAGCTTTTTCCCCGTCTTTGAAAAATTCTAACATCGTCAAAGTGCTTGACATTAAATTGCTTTTATCTGGGATATAGCCAGTACCGCTTCCTCTATTCATTCGCCTCTCCTTTTCCCAATGTTGCCATTAAGAGATTTGTAGCAAAGCCTTCTATTGCATCGATGTAATCTATATCTTCGTCTTCCCATTCGCAATTATGATACCTTTCCCGGAATCTATCAACTATATTCAGCACAGTTTTATACGCCGCTTGATCAGCGCCATATTTGTCGTTAGCTTTGGACCATGGATAAATTTTACCATTTTGTAAAAGCGTATCGTATACAAATGTTACTTCTACAATGTCTGTTCTTCTAACAGATTCTTCCAATAATTGCAGAATATATTCCGGTGGAGTTCGAACTTCGGATTCCCACGATTCAAGCGTCCGGAGCGGAATGTTATAGCGCCTGGAGAACTCCGCTCTGGAGACTCCTATGTAATTTCTCATTTCTGTAATAGTCAAGTTATTCACCTCTTTCAGGAAAAGGTTACCACACAATGTGTGGTAATGTCAATAAAAAAAAATAGACAGTTGAGCATTCTTCTGTCTATTTTTTTTTGCTGAAAACTAAAAAATGTGTATGTACGACAACCAAAAAGTTATCATACATATATGTTATTCTGTTATATTTTATTTATCAAGCATATTCCGAACGTCTTCTACAGAAAGTCCTTTTTCTCGAAGTAATTTGGCAAGATCTTTCATAGACTGTTCTTCTTTTACGGCTGCTTCTTTCTTCTCTGCTACAACAAGATCTTTAGAAAGATTCTTTTTCTGCACTCTCAAGCCTTTGATATCTTCTGTAAGCTTAGTAATTTGTTCTTCTATAGATGTAATTTGTGCCTTAATTTCTTCTGATGTAAGCTCTACTTTTCTTACTCTTGCCATTTTTTAACTACCTCTTTTCGATTTAATAAGGGTGAAATAAGGGTGAAGTTTTTAAGAAGTGCTTGTTTTATAAGGCTCTAAGTCGGTTTTTCATGGGTACCGGAAACCACTGCTCTATCCACTGAGCTACAGGCGCGTATCTTGAAAATCAATCTTTTGAAACATTTATAAATACTGAAAAGCATTGATTTTACTGGCTTTAAAGCCACTTTGTAAGAGATATTCAGTTGTCAAACTTGATACCTAGTCGTGTTAGTTTATACCCTTTTCACCCTATTAAATTTAATTCATAAGGGGGAAATAAGGGGGAATATTTCATTTTCCACATTGATAAGGGGGAATTAATTATTGCTTCATCCTTATCCGTATGCTATAATTTACTTAACACATAATTCATATTATCATAATTTTGGAAAAAAGTAAAGTTTTTTATTTTGTAAGTAAAATTAGTGTAATTTTGTACAACGGAGGGATGCATATGGCAAGAAGGGAAAAAGGTTCAGGATCATGGGATACTGTAACAAAGAATGACATTACATACTATAGGTACCGTAAGAAATATGTTGGTATGACAAGCCGAAAAGAATTTGTAGGAAGGACAAAAGCTGACGTAAAACGCAAGATACAAGAATTTGAAGCTAAGAGTATGAGGGTTAACAAAAAAGATTATCGTAAGATGACTCTTGGGGAATGTATAGATAATATCCTGCAGACGTTGGAGCCGACTTTCAAGACAAATAACTATGCTACTCTTCAGTCTACAAATCGCTGCTATATTAAAACTAATCCGATTGCTGATGTCCAGATGGCTGCTATAGACAAGATTGTCATTCAAACATACTATACAAATATGTCGAAGAAATATTCTGAGAGCACTGTTAAAAAGACACGCACTCTTTTCAATATTGTTTTCGACTATCTTGTATCCTGTAATATCATCACAGAGAATCCTGCAAAAGGGATTAAGATGCCGCATAAGTCAAAATATGCAGTACAGAAGAAAGAACACTCTTTCTTATCTTTAGAAGAAGCTGAGAAGTTTTATAATACGGCTCTTATGAAAGCAGATTCTGCTTTACCAGGCGTAAGGACAGGTGATTATATCTATGGACGTAATGCCAGGTTCTGTCTGTTAGTTCTTTATACTGGCATGCGTATAGGAGAAGCTTATGCTCTCACATGGAAAGATATAGATTTTAAGAATAATACCATTAACATAGATAAGACAATGGAGCGTATCAAAGTAGATGGCAAATATCAGTGGCTCATAGATACACCAAAGCGTCCTAAGTCAATCAGAGTCATTCCTCTGGCAAATCGTGCAAAGGAACAGCTGCTCTGGCTTAAAACTGTGTCTCCTGGGCTGAAAGCATCCGGAGATGATCACATATTCGTAACTGAAAATAATATTCCACCATCACAGTCAACTCTTACCAGGACGCTTAAAGCGATCCTCAAGAGAGCCGGCATCGAATCTAATGGTTTCGGCCTACATGATCTTAGGCATTCGTTCGGATCTATGCTACTACAGAAAGGATGGGAACAGAACCAACCTGTAGATATCAAGGTAATATCAGAGATACTTGGACATGAAGATGTTTCCACAACTTATAACATATATATGCATATCATGAACAAGCATAAATCAGAAGTCATAAATTTACTTGATTAAAAATAAGGGAGTTATATCATTTCGATATAGCTCCCATTTTTTATTATAAAAATATTGTTTTACGTATATTATCAGATATCCATTTAAGATACTTTTCTTTAGGAATCCTGTATGTATTTCCTATTTTTATTTTAGGAAAAGAACTTAGTTGAATAAGCTGATATGTTTTGTTACGTCCTATTTTTAGATGTTTTTGTATATCTGTTGGAGTTAACATTTCATCCATTCCATACTCCTTTTGATTATATGAGCCATATTTAAAGGACTCCATGAATAGCCTTTATTTGGAATTACATAATCTACTTCATCCTTAATACCATCAAATTGACCCACATCAGATAAATTCCTTCTATAAGACTCTTCTATGTCATCACCACGTTCCAGAATTTTAATTAATCTATCCCTTCGAGGAACATCAATATAGAAAGATATAATATGCAAATCTTTGTTCTTCCTTAATTGTCTGAGCCCATGAGGAGTCAAGACAACTACTTTATCATCTGTACAGTCTTCTTTGGCTGTTCCATATTGCCAACCATTGTAAGAAGCATGTTCAGCAAAAAGATCTTTTTCTATCATATCATTAAATTGCTCTTCTGTAATAAAATGATATGTTTCTCCATCTACATCTTCTTTTCTCATAGGTCTAGTAGTATATGTAACTATTTTATTAAAACCTAAAGCAATAAGCTCTCTTTCAATAGAACTTTTACCTGATGCTGATTCTCCTACAAGTACTATCATTCTTTAGTCTCCTTTGTATAAGTAATTAACTCCTTAGCATAAGGAAGAGTTAAAATCCAGTCACAAAACTGATGCCATTCAGTTAATTTATGAGACTTCCTCTGAAAATACATAGAACGAAGATTCTCATAATTCAAACTGAGAGTTCTTGTCTGAAGCCATCCATTAGGCAACCAACGTACTAAAGCTTTCCAATAGCGTTTGTCTTTAGTCTCAAGATATTTCTGTCTATAATGCTCACACTGATTAATAATAGCTGTTGGGTCTTCAATCTCTGAATCGAAATCGTCTGTTTCAAAACATTCTAAAGTAATAGGTGTACTAGCAAGTTTATGCATTGTACTAGAACTATTAGCTACTGTTCCTACTTTGTATGTATCGTACTCTTTCCACCAATAAAGCGGTGCAGTGATAGTAACAGCTACAGAAATCTGTCTTAAAAATTTTCTATGCTCTGGTCCGGCACTGATAAGTCTCTGACATAAATCCATATCGTTTGGACCAATAATATAATCCGTCATACCACAGCTATGATCTCCGTATACAAAAGGACAATGATAGCATTCTTTATTAATATAATTACTACTATCACTCTTACTATGAGACATTAACGGCAGTCTCATTCCATAAAGTGCTTCCTCAAAGTTATATACATGTGTTCTTTCAAATTTCATAGTTAAACCCTCCACTTTTTAATAGCTTTATTAAAAATTTCTATATCTATTTCTGGACCCATAATATTTATGTCAATATCTTTTGGTAATCCAAAAGATAAGACTCCCAGAATAGACTTTAAATCAATAACATATCTTCCGAACTGTGCATCAATATCACAATTTTTAAATCTATTGGCAATACTGACAATTTCTGTAGCATCTGTCGAATCATTTAGTCGAATTTTCATCTTTATCCTTTCTTTTTGTTAAATAGTATGATATAGTGTAGATGGTTGTTCTATACACTTCACTTGTACACAACCAACACACATTTTTCTTTAGAGGCACTCTATTCAGTGCCTCTATTTTTTATTTATCTGTACTTCCAAATCCACCATTACGAGTACCCTCAGTTTTATCATCTTCTGTAATTCCATAAGGTAAGAAAATCCCCTGACAGAACCCATCACCTTTAGCTACTTTCATAGTTTTAACCCCTTCATTGGTAATTTTAACCATAATATGTCCTTCGTTATCTGAATAGAAATAATCACTGTCAATGATACCAACTGTATTTTCTAATCTTAGTCTATACTTAAATCCAAGGCCACTTCTCGGAAATAACATCAGAACCCAGTCATCATTCATTCCGCAACGGACACCAGTTGGAATCTTAATTGTCTCTCCAGGTTCTAACACAAATGACAATGGAGAATAGAAATCATAACCAGCGCTGCCTTTAGTCGCTCTCTGAGGAAGTTCAATAGGATAATACGCATCTTTAATTGCTTTATCAGTAATCATTGACGGTTTACCAAATGAATCTTTCCATGCTGCTTCAAACTGTTCATAAGATACTTTTTCAAATTTAGCTACTCTTTTCATTTACAAATCTCCTTTTTTAAATATTCAATATATTTGTCCCATTCACCTAATGAATGGATATATTCTTTAGTTTTTAAACATTTTTTCTTCATATCTTTTTTCAAATCAATTGTCCTATACTGCTTACTTTTTTGAAGTTTATTGGTCAAAAAAGCGTCAGTTACCCTAGAGATTAACAAGTAATCCTTGTTGTCCATAGAATCCAAAATAGCATTGTATTTTGCCAAATCTTCCTCAGGAATAGGGTAATCACATTTGGGTAAGTTCTTAGTCGAGAAAGGACTAATATCTGATCCCGCAGTTGCAGGCTTAAGAAAAGATGCTATGTATTCTAACTTACGAGCATGGAACTTAAATTCTATTTCTTTATCATTTTCCATGATGCTTCGTACAGTTCCTTCATCCTCAAGTGCTTTGTATAATTCTTCATAAGTCTTATATTCCGGTAAGCCAATATCATTAGCTATAGCTTTTAAAATATTGTGTCCTCTTCCTATAGATGGGATATAAGCTACAAGAGTAGAAAAACCATAATGATATATCTGAGCACCGCCATAACATTTAATATAAATATCATCAAAACTTGGATCTATTCCTCCAGAATCATCTCTGGGATAATCATTGGTACTTTGATCTATTGCAGCTTTTAGTCTGTAAGTACCTTTATATTTCATTAGATATTTTGCCATTTAAAAACCTCTTTAGAATCAGTTCCTTTCTTAAATCCAAAGAACGGAACATCTTCTTTAAAAATATAATCATCATTAATATAGTAACATGGATGCTCTTTTGTTTTTATAAAGAAGCATTCCTCTTGCGTTAACTCACAACAGTTAAATAAATAGCTTTCTCTATAATAATCACAATTGAGACAATTCATTAAATCACTGTCCTCTCATTTCCTTAGTAATTTCTTTATATATTGGATTGCAATCTTTATATTTACTTGATTGCAAAATTTCTAAGACCAATGTTTCTTTGTCTGTATTAAATCCAAGCGTAAATTTAGGAAATAATATACCTCCTGATACTCTAAATGGAGGACTAATTTTTACTGAATTAATCTTTTTTAGTCTTTTGATACAGTCGTGATATGAATATACTGGATTCACTTGATAATACTTTCTATTTCTCCAATCCATTAAATCC
>OHRW01000105.1_pt1 | contig 56184 bp, 38 predicted proteins | sample 1578541 | NCBI WGS metagenome assembly OHRW01 (sample SAMEA3879519, study PRJEB24766) | human gut metagenome | biome: human-associated habitat; feature: feces | place: USA | collected 1985/1987 | reverse complement strand
CTAAATTTAATATGACCTATTTAAATAAGAGGGCATTTTAAAAGTAAAGTATTGATTAGTACATTCTAGTAGTAAACCTGTGTTTTTCAATGCTCAAAAAAATGATTTAACTTTTAAAATACCCTCTTTCTTTTTAATTAGAGAAATTGCTTCGGATCTTAATTGCCGCCGTAGTAGGTTTTAAGTAAAGAGTCATCCCCATGGCATCCGCATCCTCCTTTGAGAATTTTCATTTCTCGTTTCTCTAATTTGCTTTCACTAAGCTTGTTCAATTTTAATTTTCCTAAAATTTTCTTTGAATGGTTTGTTGTCTCCATAGCTTTATGAATTGAGATTTATAATATTACAAATATAAACCATTTTTATGCGCAGTCAATAGTCTATGTTGTTCTTTTTGTTTTGCGCATAAATTATGATTTTATTATTATTCCTTTGTTTATCCAATATCGAATAGTACTTTCGGGTGTATTTTCCAATCGTGCGATTTGACGGATACTTTTCTGTTGATTTAAATGTTGCTGAATGCGTTGTAAATTATCTTTTAAATGCGAACATCTTTTCTTAATATCTGAAGATTGTATGTGGTCTTGTTCGTTTTGTCGTGTATATAATATACTATAATGATCGGCAACCTCTATCGCCTCTTGCATAGAGTGAACTTCTAGTTTCTTAAACAACATATTAATCTGGTTTTGTATAGTATTCCGGCCTTTACATAAAATATTTGCTATTTCTCCGCTAGTTTTGTCTTGTTTGGCAAGCATGAGTATTGTGTTTTCACGTTCAGAAAGAACTTTTAGTTCAGTCAAATGCCAGCGTCTGGTGGTGAATTTGTATTTCTTACATATTTGTCCTATCTTATGTAAGTATAAATTCCCTACATTTTTAATAGATGAGCTTTCCATGGTGCATACTAAATAACGTAATTCTCCATCTATCCAAAGTGGCCTCGTCCGGAGATATATCATTTGTCCTAAAGGATGAGTTACAAAAGAATACTTTCGCTGCAAACGAAATGTACATGAGAAATAATCTATCTCATTTGGACTTTCTTTAAGATTTTTAAGATATCGTAGAGTGCTCTCAAGCATGCTTGTCCATAAAGGTAGATCTTCTGGATGGATTATTTGAGAATAAAAATCGTAGCCAAGCTTCATTGCCTCTTCCACAGAATGATCACATAAGAAAAGGTTATCAGGTTTAATATAGCAAAATCGCTTTTGGACCACGTCAAATACATAAAAGCTATCAGTGGTAAGTGAAGAAAACACTTTACAATATTGAATAAATGCAGACTCTTGATCATTAGTGGTATCTGTTATTTTCCCGGCATATTTGGGAAAAAAATCTTCAAAGGTATTCATAATCATATTATTTTTAGGTTAATTCTTTAGTTTACTCGTGCCAACTGCCGAAGAAATAATGTATCGCAAATGATTTTTCAACTTTGCTCTCAATAGTCATAGATGTTTCCTCTTTCATGATTTTTCTTATATCTGAATGAGTTATAGGAGCGATGAGTTCTGCCGGAATTAACGTAATCCGTTCCTGATATTTACTATTATCATATATCCGAGTTGTTAGAAATGGGCCTGTGGTGTTAAGTATTAATTCTACTGAATCAGTGTATGTTCCGGCTTTTGTGTTATCATAAAAAACTGCATCGATCAACTCTTTGAAATAAGGATGCTCCGGAACTGTTGCCATAAAAGCATTTCCAACAATGTAAGGTACATGGATACGGACAGCGTGAGCTTCCGGTTCCAATCCCATGGCACATTCTGTATTACATAATATGGGGGTGATATTTTCCGTACATTCATAATCCATGTCTACATATAGACCACCAAATTTATAAAGTATTAAATACCGGATTGCGGCGACAAAGTGCTCTTTTAAGTAAAAGTATTCTTTAGGCATATACAGTTCCTCGAAAGATGTATTATATTCTTTGGTTTGTGAATATAAATCGGCTTCTATGTCCGGACAGATGAAAGATGGATGAACAATATGGTCGATTTCCTCGTTTTTGATGTTGGTAAATGGATGATTTTTTATAGCATGGGGTATTTTGTCATAATATGCGATCTTTGTTATTAAATTTTTGTTTGGAATGATCGATAATCGATTATTGATAAGATTCGTGTATGCGTATTTTACCTCCCAAAAATGTTCATTAGTGTGATTTGCTATATTGAAGAGCCTGTTCCAGCGATATTGGAATGGAGCGTGAGAAGGTAAATTTGATAAGTAATCCAGTTGGTTAAAAAGATCGTACTTGTTTTCGTTAAGGCAGTGCTCTTGCCAAACTCGTCTCCAACCAGCCCATCCGGATACGTGGGTTAGGTTAGAATAATAGTAAGTTCCGTCTCCCCTGTTTTTACCGAATTGATAATTACTTCCGGATATATGTCCGATGCGTTCGTCGTTTCTGAATTTTTTCAGTAATGTCGTACAAAAACCAAAGAATGAAAGAGAGGGTACACAGTCATCTTCTAGTATGATTCCTTCGGGCTCTTGCTCAAAGAACCAAGAAATCGAATGAAAACAGTGTTTGTCGTATCCTTGATTTTTTCCCTGATATAGTTTAAATACTTGGCATTCCCAATCAATGTGGGAAACAATGGACGTTGTTTCCTTACATATTTTACACTGTGTGTCATTAGTTGATTCATCTACTGCTATATATAGTCTTCTCGGTTTCACCACTTTGATACGATCAAATACTTGCTTTATATTTGATCGATTAAAGGCTATAAGGAGAATCGCTATTTTGGGGTCGTAGATTATCATAATATGTATTAGTTCTTGATTAATGACAAACTTAGTATTTCTGTAAGGTTACACTTAGAGTTCCTAATAACATAATTCAATGCAAGCATCCAGGAAAAACGTATCATTGGGGGCACTGTACAGTGATTATCACAATAGTGATGGATCAACTATATAATACTGTTTAATCCTGAAGCTTGCATATGATAAAGAATAATACCTAATTATTTTGTATGATGAATTCTCCCATAAGCCAACCTAACTGATGCTCTAACTTTACGTAAAATCGTCCTGTACTCTCATTGTTTAAAATGATAGTTATACATTCTCCTGTTTCACCAGAGATGTTGTCTTCCATTATTACAGTACCTTGTTCGTCGGTTATAGTGATGGTTAGGTTTTCAAGCGCATTCATAAAATCCACACTCAAAATGTTCCCTTGTATGGATAATGAAGGTGGAAGAGGATTAATTGAGCGATAATATTTATCCCCCCATTTCCCTCGTGTCTCAACCGGATCTCCATAGACCAACTGCACAGAAAGAAGAGCTATAAGCCCTAATAAAATAGCAAATCTTTTTCTCATGATATTAAATTTTCTTGTAGGCAAATGTAAGACTTTAAGGATGAACTTGTTTTTATAAAACTGCACATTTTATAATAAAAATTTGTGCAGTTTTGTAAAAAATGAAATGTAAAAGTGTTATATATCAAGTATATATCTATCAAACTCCTTAGCCGGAACATCTTTGTTGAATGCTTTTTTATATAATCGCTTTCGTAGCATCGTAATATTTGTATCGCTACAACATAACAATCGAGCAATAACTGTTGGCTTTACTTGTATCTTTAGTAGATAACATAAACGTTTCTCTGAGATGGTTGATCCGGGTAATGTTTTACTTAATGTAGAAGCAAGCGTAGGATAAATGAGATCGATTTTATCGAGAAGAGCTTGCCAGTCTTCCGGGGCCGGTGTCCAATTTTTCTTATCATGGAATTGTGCATATAATGATGAATTTTTAAAAGCTATCTCTTCCGCACGGTTTTCTTGAATATGTTTTTTATGTTTGAGTGATTGTATCTCATTCTCCAAGTGCGTGCGCATAGTATTCAAACTCTCTATTTTCAAGTTTTGATCTTGTAAATGTTCTTTCAAAGAATGTAAAGTTTGCTCATTCAAGGCTATTTGTTCTTCATAGTCGTGAATCTGGTTTTCATAGATGGACAATCGTTCTTTGTTTTGGATATCTTTTTCTTGTTGTCGAAGAATTAGCTGACTTTTTTCTTGTTTGTGTTTAAAATAAGCATAAGTTGATAGCGAAATTACTAAAAAACAGACTATCATAACGATTATGATCCTCAAATTAGATACCGCATTCTTGGCTTGTTCTTTTGTTAGTTTTAGTTCTGTCTCTTGATGATCATAAAGTGCTTGATATTTCCGGATAGATTCCATTTCTCCTTGTGCATGAAGAGAATCATGCATACTTGTATATTTCTGATCTAACAGGACGTATTGCTTCCAGTCATTTTGCTTATAGGCTATTTTTTTGAGGGTGGCATATGCGGAAATACGTGTGTCTAGCCTTGTCGTTTGTTCTTTGCAAATATTCAAATAGAATAAAGCGGAATCTAATTTATTTACTTGATTGTAATAGTCTCCTAATGTCGCATGAAAGGAAAAATCGATATTGTCAGAAAAATTATTCGCTTGCATTCTATCCAAAAATGATTTCATTTTCATTAAATACTGATTCGCTAGCGAATAATCTTTCTTTTCTATATATAAATTTCCTAACTCCGAATAAATAGACCATTCATCGAAAGATCGTATTAGGGCAATTGCGTCTAAGTAGCAAGCGATTGCGCTATCAGGAAGTGCTAGCATTTGATAAACACGGCCTAGATCACGTGAAGCGTAAGCTTGACCGATAGAATCGTTAATCGCACGAAAATTTGAGACAGCTTTTTTCTGGAAAGATAACGCTTTTTCGTAGACATCTTGAAAAGTGTAGAGTATTCCAATATAGTTATTTACTCTTCCCAGTAAAGCGTGATCTTTTATCGATTCTTCATCCCGTAAGGCTTTTAGATAACACTCTTGGGCCTTTAGTGGATGGTTCTGATCTTGGCTGATTCTTCCCCTATAATACCAAGCTTTCGCTTTTCGTTCCAGATCGTCTGTTTCCTCATAATAATCCGTCGCGATCGTGATCAGCGAGTCGGTTTCATGCTTAACAAAAGTCTTGTCTTGTGCTTCTGTTAACAGCAAATAATAATGTGCCTTATCTTTTCGGAATAGGTTTTCTTTGTTCTCTATTTGTTCAAGGAGCATTAAGGCGCTATCCGGATGTTGGGGCATAAGGTTCTCTATTTTTCGGAAGTCTATGGTTTGATGGCCCATTCCGTCGCAAGAGATCCATATAATAGGTATTAGAATTAACAGGAAAACAATGTTTTTCTTCATCTGCGTATTATTTGTTGGCGATAAAGATAATACAAAAAGGCGAGGATATTCCGGCTGGAAAGTCCGACTTTTTTGAACGGTTTTTATTTCTGTTGTAAATGCATTGAATAACAGATTGTTACGCTAGTTGTAAACTATCTGTTTATGGCTTGTCAAATGAATAACTTACGGCTTGTCAAGTGAATAACTTACGAGTAGGGGTAGCCGTCAGTTAACGGCTTGGGAAGTGATCAGTTATTCACTAGAGAAGCCTTTTTGAGGGAGAAGATATACTTAGATGCCACTTGAAGTATATCTTCTCCGGGCATAGGATATATACTTCATCGGCAAAGTAAGTATATATGGATAAAAGCAGGCTTTTTACCTTACCAGCCACTTCTCAATATTGCGGGTTTCAGAGGAGAAGTTCACGCCGATCTTGAAGACCTCCCGATTGTCTCCGGCGAAAGGTAGGGCGTAGCCTTTCTCCTTGATCTGCCGCAGGGCCTCCTCGGCGGTTCCGTTGAGCTTGAACTCCATGATATATACATAGCGATCGGTTTGCAATACGAGGTCTATACGCCCGTTCGAGGTATGGTACTCCACTTGCGTGTACAGGCCGACCAGCTTGAAGACGATGAAGAGGACGTTCCGGTAATGCAGCTCCGTGTCTCGCTCCGGCTTTTGCCCGGCGATCACCTCGTAGGGTGTGTCGGCGAAGAAGCTTTGGAGGCGGTGGAAGAAGGCGTCGTAATTGCCAGACCGTATCTCCCGAACGAACTGTCCGATCTCGAAGGGGGTCTTAGAGGCTTGTATGCTCGTATAGAAAGGAAGTAGGTATTTGACGAAACCTTCTTCCACCTCCTTGTTCGGGAAACCCAGTCGATAAATGCCAAACTCAGGATCATAGCCCTTGATGGTCAGATACCCGCTTTGGTAGATGACGGGTATGGGATTGTTCGAGGCGGAGTCGATGCTGTTCAGCACATCGGCGTCGGTCTCCGTGTTGGCCATCTCGTAGAGGTCGTAATGGGTGTGCTTGAGCAGCTCCACGAGGTAGGAGGGTGTTCCGGTCTCGAACCAGTAGTCACCGAATTCCATCTTAGCGAAGGTATTCAATAGGCTGAATGGATTGTATATACCCTCGGACTTGGCGGTGAAATGGTATCCGTCATAGCGTTGCTTGAGTTTTAGGCAGGTTTCCTCGTAGGTCGTCATTTGGGTATCAGCCAGTTCCTTCACTTCGTCTTTCAGATAGGCATGTATCTCTTTTTCTGTGATGCCGCATATCTCGACGTACCGATTATCCATCGACAGGTCCATGAGGTTGTTGAGGTCGCTGAATACGCTTACCTTGCCAAACTTGGTCACACCTGTGAGCAGGGCGAAGCGGATGGCCCTATCCATGGTCTTCAATACGCCGTAGAAGGGTTTGAGCATGTTCCGGAGCCGGTTTTGCATCTCCTCGTCGTGTAAGTTCTGTAGCAAGGGTTTGTCGTACTCGTCTATCAGGATCACGGCCCTTTGTCCGGTTTTGCGGTAGGCCCGGTCGATGATTCCGGCGAAACGGAGGGGCAGGGTCACTTCCGAGGGACGTGTCCCATATTTGTCTTCGTACCGGGACAGGATGTCGTTTAATATCTTATATAAACTATCCGGAGAGTCATATTGGGAGATATTCAGGTCAAAATGGAGGATTGGGTATTCTTTCCAGTCTTTTTCCAATTTCTCCATTGCCAGTCCCTCGAACAACTCCTTTTTCCCTTGGAAGTAGGCCTCCAGCGTGGACAGCAACAGGCTTTTCCCGAAGCGTCGGGGGCGGCTGAGGAAATAATATCGTCCGGTTGTTACTAATTGGTAGATTAGGGCGGTCTTATCAATATAGAGATAACCATCTTTGCGAAGGCTCTCGAAGTTCTGTATGCCGATGGGATAAATTGTCTGGTTCATATCGTCCTATATTTTATGCGACTTATAAGCAAAGTTACATAAAATATAGGAGAGGAACCGTATCTTTAGAAGTAAATTTTCAACAATAATATCTTACTATGAAGTCGATTTATAACTTGCTGATAGTAAGATGGATAAATATGCTTGTCGGATTTCCGTAAGAACACGTACATGTTTTCACGGATTCACGTACGTGTTTTTGGGAATTCACGTACGTGTTTTCCGAAAAACATGTACGAATAAAAAACAAGTCTGGAAAAATAGACAATAAGTAAGAAGTTTTTACTCCTTATACTTGGCCACCATAATCACGGGATTGGATTCCTCATTCAATCCCGCTGCGATCTCATTCAAGCGGCCTTTCAGCTTACCTCTCCCGTAGGCTTCCACCAACTCATTGGCTTCTAGTTTCTTTATGAAAGCGATCCCATCGTTATTGATGATCTTTAGTATTCCATGTTCGTACCACATATTAACGGGTGTCTGATCTACGAAATCGTTATTATATACGACACACTCAAAGATAGCGTCCTCTTGTTTATCATATACCAAGTCGGTTCTGGGGAATCCGGTTTCTTTCTCAAAATCCCATTGTTTCTTTGTTGTTTGCATGAAATAATACCGGTCGGTAAGAATACTTGGATAAAGAAATACTTCCGGGGCCATAGTGCGGATAGGTGGAGTCCTTACGATAAAGGGTTTGATAGAGTGATCTTGCGAATAACTATAAATCGTATCTGTAGATGGCTCTACTAAGACCCAACTTCCATTTTGGGAAATTAATTCGGTATTACGAGGTCCCGCGGCCCAACCTCCTTTCGATAAAAACGGTGATATCTTATGCTCATAAGGGAGTTCGATTTCCTTGACAATGCTCCCGTCTTGTTTGGACAGGAGCCAAAATGCGCTTTTTCTCAGATTTTTATAATTGCCAATCTCATCGTAGCAGATTAAGTTGTCTTGATCGAAATTGTATATCTTCCCGCTATTGAAATTAAAATCTTTATCGTACTTTAAAGTTCGCTTAAAGTTTCCGGACAGATCGTATACGATAAACTGGCTCGAGTAGTAGTTGTTGATAAACAACTCACCTTTCTCCTCATCGAGGGCAATAGACCCGATATTCGTGTATTCTTGGCTACCTTGACCGCTTCGGTTGATTTTTCTCTGGCCTTTTCCGGTCCGGTCGAAGATAAATATATCTCCGTCTTGTCCGTTCTTGTTTCTAAGGATTATGAGATTTTTGCCGATGGCTTGCATGCTGGCTGAGGTTATGAACTCCTCATTCGTTTCTAATGGGATGTATTCCACATCCAAAAAGTCTTGAAGAATCAGTTCCTTCTTCGGATAATTTGCCGTGATATCCACGGTTAAAAAGTCGTTAGCCGGTTGCTTGCCACTTTCGCATCCCGTTATCAGGAACAGGATCATCGCAGAGATTGTGAGTATAAGTTTCATGGTAGTATGTTTTTAAAGGTGTCCCTGCTGCAAACATATGTTTTTCTTCCAGTGAAAAAAATATTTTATACGTTTATTTTCATGAATGTGTTGTTTAACATTCGATTATGGAGGATGATTAAACTCTCATTAAAATAATTATTTAACAGATATTTGGCACCTTTTTTTAGGGTTTGTCGGAGGAAGTCGTATCTCTGTACTTGTCGGCATATGCGATTGGCGACATCCCGAAAAAGTCTTTAAAACAATTCGTGAAATATTGGTGTGAGTTAAATCCTACCGCATAAGCTACTTCCGCTATTGTTATTCGTTTCGTCCTCAATAAATGCGCGGCATGTTCTAACCGCATATTCCGTAAGTAAATACTAGGGGTAAGTTGGCAAAGCTCTTTGAGTTTACGATGTAGATGTACACGGCTAATACCAAGTTCGGAACTTAGGGATTCGATACTTAATGAAGGATCATCCAAATGCTTCTTTATGGTATTATTAAGGCGTTCAATCAGTTTGTCATCCGCGCTTTTTACATCAAACCCGCTTTGTATGGCTTCTTCGCCTGTATCATATTTTACTTTAGACAGAGCCTGCTTGTGGAGGATATTGATAACGTTCACCACTAAGTAACGTAAATCGAACGGTTTAGTGATATAAACATCTGCTCCGGCTTGTACGCCTTCGATACTATCAGCGGAAGTCGTTTTAGCAGTCAGCATGATGATCGGTATTTGACGGGTATTTTTATTGTTTCTCAACCGACGTGTCATATCTAACCCACTCATTACGGGCATCATGATATCCGTGATGATTAAGTCAGGCAGGTGTGTTACGGCTAGTTCGTATCCATCTTTGCCATTAGAGGATTCCATGATCCTGAAATGTTGCTGCAACTCTTGTTTTAGCATGGTGCGGATATCCGTATTATCTTCTACTATTAATATCGAGGATCTATGTGGGTTCGTGTTGTTTGGGGCACTGTTCCCGTTTTTATTTATCTCTAAATCATCGAGTAATATGTTGATAGATTCCATAGAATAGGTACTGGTATATTCGGTGGGGACATGGCTTTGCTCGTTTGCCGGATAACTCTGTTGACGATAAGGTATTTCAATCGTAAACAGGCTTCCTTCACCTTCTTTGCTTTTTACCCAGATATGACCGTGGTGCAGCTCTACTAACATCTTTGTTAAATTCAATCCAATACCGGAGCCGATAGTTTCTCTTAATTTTTTATCTTGTGTATCCGAGACTTGATAGAAGCGATCGAAAATATTGCCCATTAATGCTTGTGGGATGCCACAACCGGTATCTTCAACACTTAATCTCAACATCTCATTTTCTGAAAGTTGAAGACTCACTTTTATTTTTCCTCCTTTGGACGTGAATTTAAAAGCGTTGGATAGTAAGTTATAGATAATTTTATCCATAAAATCTACATCCAGCCAAATCATGTCGGGGATCTGTTCAGATGATGTGAACTCCATGGTTATACCCCGGCCTTCAGAAAGAGGGAGGAACGATTCGATAATATCAGAGACAAAAGAGATGACATCGGTCTCTTGCACTCGTAGTTTCATTTGTTTCCGGTCGATCTTCCGGATATCTAATAGCTGATTGATCAACCGGAGTATACGGTTGGCATTTTTATACATGAGCTGATAAATATAAGATCGGGAAGTATCATTATCTTCTTGGATTAATTTTAGTAACGGGGAGATAACGAGCGTTAGCGGAGTCCGTATCTCATGGGATATATCCGTGAAGAAACGTAGTTTCGTTTGAGCGAGTTCCTCGTCATGTATCCGTTTTAGCATTTCTTGTTTCTCACGTATTCTAGCCCGTATAATCCTATATAGACTATATAGTAGAATAACCGCTAATAGCGTATAGGCACTTTTAGCCCATATCGTCAACCACCATGGATGGGTTATTTTTACAACGATTTCCACTTGACGCATATTCTCTGGGGATGTGAATGCCTTTACTTGGAATAAATAATCGCCGGGAGGAACATTCGTATAGGTAGCCATACGGTTCATTGTCCGCAAATGTTGCCACTCTTTGTCGAGCCCTTGTAGACAATAGGTATATTTTATCATGTTAGGGCTGATGTAATCGAATGCGTCGAAACTGAATGAAAAATTGTTTTGGCTATAATTTAAAACTATTTTATCCATCTTGGATAACGCTTTATCCAGAATGATCCGATCATGATATTTTTTCCCGACCTCCAATGGTTCGTTAAAGAGATAGAAATTCGATAATGTAAGTCCTAAGAAAGAATTATCAACTCCAAGATGATCCGGATGAAACCAGATAATACCGTTTGTACCTCCCCAATACAACTTTCCGGACATACTGGCGGTTCCGGCTCTCAACTTGAATTCTTGGCTAATGATTCCTTCCCGGAAATCGTAGCTCTCGAAAGAGTTTTCTTTTGGTAAATAACAGGCTAAGCCACTATTTGTACTTATCCAGAGTCTGTTGGATAGATCTTTTTGGAGACCTGTAATTATATTATCGGGTAGCCCTTCTGTTTGTGTGTATTTCTGTATAAGCCCGGAGGTTCGGTCTATTTTGTTTAATCCCCAATTCGTGGCAATCCAGATGTTTCCATCCTTGTCTTCTAGCAGATCGACTATGGCATTATTACTTATGTCGCTATTGGTGATTGTATAAGTGGATATCTCTTTCGTTGTGAGATTTATAGAGCTTAAACCTGCGTATGTTCCTGCCCATAACGTGTTTTGGCTGTCAATAAACAAGCAATTACACCAATCACTTATTAAGAAATCCTTTGTTACAAGATCTGTCTGTCGGAAATAGGTAAACTCCCCAGTCGAGATATTCATTAAGTTTATGCCACCTCCATTCGTAGATATATAGATGTTGCCAGCCTTATCCTCCGCGAATCCCGTAACATGGTTACAGTTAATAGATCTGGTGCCATAGGGGCTGTATTCAAAGTTCTCTATGTTTTTTTTCCTTATGTCATAGCGGTAAAATCCATGTAAGTAGGTTCCTATATACACATATCCTCGCGAATCTTGGAATAAGCTTGTGATAACACTCTCCTCTATATTAACTTTACTATCTAGCTGGAGTGAGCTATTTATGCTTTTTAGCCGGAATAATCCACCTCCGTTCGTTCCTACCCACAACGTTTGTTCTTGATCGATTAATAAGGCGGTTACGCTTTGGTCGGAGAAATCCAACCCATTAAATGGATTAGACTGGATAACTTGGAATGCGTTGTTGGTGGCTGGTATTACCATCGCCCCTTTTTCTACATAGGCTACCCATATATTACCGTGCTTGTCTTCATATAAAGCCTGTACTTTCCCTTTCATGGGATCGAAACCAAAGTTCGGAGAATCGTATGGTAATAATTTATTATTGTTCTCATCTAATAGCCAGAGGCCATTGCCATCGGTCCCGACCCAGATCCGGTTTTTGTGATCTTTGATCATACAAATGGCCATGTGAGTAGTGGGATTGTTTACCGATGCGCTTAATTCATGCGTATCGAATGTTTGGCTGTTAATGGAGTATAATCCCTTGCCTAAGACTGTCGCGAGGATATTTCCTTGGTTATCTTCGCATAAAGAGAAAACCGGATTATTGATTAATTGTCGGCATGAGTTGTTTCGTGTAACTAAATTTTCTAGAGTTTGGGTATCTGGGTGAAAGATCGCTATACCATTATGTTTCCCGGCTAACCAGACATTATCGTTCTTGTCTAACATAATCGTGGTTACGTCCATCTCATTAATGGCAGGAAGATCAAATAAAGTAACCTCGTTGTTTTTTAAGTCGATACGTAATAATCCACGGCCTGATAACACGATCCATACATTCTCTTGATGATCTTCCGCGATACGGGATATCTTGGTATTAGAGATGAACGGGAATTTGTCGGTAAAGCAAGAAGAGAATTTTTCTGTAATCGGATTATATTTAAATAGCCCGTTTAGCGTCCCTACCCAATAATTACCATGTGAATCTTCGTAAAAGTCGATTAAGTAATTATTGGGTAAGGTGTTTGATTGATCAAATATTTTGATGTCCTTTCCGGACAGGCGATTTAATCCATAGTCTGTTAATATCCATATATAGTTTTTGGAATCTTGGAAAAATGTGTGGATACTTGTATTTGATAGCCCATTCTCTAGCGATATAAATCGTGGCATGGCAATCAAGCTTTCCGAGAAAAATAAAATCTCCAGTAGAATATATGCGATCTTTCGGAAATTGAAAGAAAAAATGTATTGTCGTGGATTCATATCTGTATTCCTATTTGTTATCTCCTTACAAAATGACTTCAAATATAAAAAGATAACGGCTAGACAAACCATTTTATATGACAAAAGTGGAAAGTTTTAATCTCAAATGAGGCCGATGATACATATTTACAAATATAGGTAACATAATCTTTAGCATGTAACATCTTCTTGTTGCGTGCATTACATGTAAATGTCTCTCTCTTGATCTGTTGTCGTATGTTTGCGATACATTTTAATAACTTTAAAAATAATCTTTTATGAAAAGGAGACGTAAAACATTTTCATTGAAAAAACTTGCGGGGGAAAGCGTGCGAGGGTGTTTTCTCATAGCTTTTATGCTCGTATCCGTTTCTTCTTTGCTTGCTCAAGGTTTACCTGTGCGGGGAACTGTAATATCTGCGACGGATAATCAGCCCTTGATCGGTGTGAATATCGTGGAGAAAGGGACTACGAATGGTTCTGTTACGGATCTGGATGGAAACTTTCAGTTGTCTGTTTCAGAAAATGCCGTTTTAATCGTATCTTATATCGGTTATGTGGAGCGGGAAGTCAAGGTCAGTCCGGGGAAATTAGTTTATAACGTAACGCTTAAAGAGGACTCTCGAGCCTTGGATGAGGTCGTGGTCGTTGGTTATGGTGTACAGAAGAAGAAATTGGTGACAGGCGCTACGGTGCAGGTCAAAGGGGATGATATCCAGAGACTGAATACTGTTTCTCCGATGTCCGCTTTACAAAGCCAGACTCCGGGTGTAAATATCATGAAGAAATCCGGACAACCGGGCGAGGGATTCAAGGTAAATATCCGCGGTATCGGAACGATTGGCAACTCACAACCTTTGTATATTGTCGATGGAATGGCACGTGATAATATCGATTACTTGAATCCGTCCGATATCGAGTCATTGGATGTATTGAAAGATGCGGCTTCGGCGGCGATTTATGGAGCACGTGCGGCGAATGGCGTTATCTTGGTTACGACCAAGCAGGGTAAGGCCGGTAAAGCCCAGATTTCTTATGATGGATATTATGGTGTCCAAAATGTATATAAGAGAGCTCCTCTGCTGAATGCGCAAGAATATGCGATGATCATGAACGAGGCTCAGGTGAATTCCGGTTTGCAACCGTATGATTTCGCTTCTTTCCTAGGCCAGTCGGAATGGGATAAGATCGCGAATGGCTCTTGGCAGGGTACGAACTGGTTAAAAGAGATGGAGAATAAGAATGCGCCGATCCAAAGCCATTCCTTGAATCTTACCGGTGGTACGGATCAATCCGTATACTCGGTCGGTTTATCTTATACCTCGCAAGAAGGTATTTACGGAACTCCGGTCGAGCCTAATTATGATCGTTATACGGTTCGTGTAAATACGGATCATACAGCCTACAAGGTAAATGACTTGGATATCATCAAGATCGGGGAGAATCTCTCATACTCTTATTCCGAGAAAAACGGAATCGCTATCTCTAGTAGTTATTGGAATGATATTAACGCGGCGATGAGAACCAATCCTTTCTTGCCTTTATGGGAAAAGGATGAGTCGGGAAACGATATCGTAGGTCAATATCATTATGCCTCTCCTTGGTATACTTTGCAACCGAATCCCGTAGGTATTATGGAATATCAACGCGGACAGAATTTATCTAAAAATCATAGTTTGAATGGAAATATTTACGCGGTGATCCAACCGATTAAGAATTTGAAATTCCGTACTAGTTTTGGTATCAATATGGGGGCTTATAGTTATCGTAGCTATAAGCCTGTGTATGATCTGGGCCCGAATCATTTTAATACGCAAGATGAGGTAAATCAAAACGGGGGCATCAATCTTGGATGGACATTTGAGAATACCCTTTCCTATATGTGGAAAATTAATGAGGATCATAATTTTGACGCTATGCTAGGTATGTCTGCCGAGCGTTGGGGACTAGGCGAGTCATGGGGTGGAATCGGAACAAATTCTATTTTTGATGATTTCGATCACGCTTATCTTGATAACGCGAATGTGATAGATGTGAATAAAACGAAGATTAGTGGAGCTCCTTATGGAATCGGTGGGATTTTATCCTATTTCGGTCGTGTAAATTATAACTATAAAGAGAAATATATGGCAACTGTCGTAATGCGTGCGGATGGTTCGTCTAATTTCGCTAAAGGGCATCGTTACGGTTATTTCCCGTCTGTATCCGCAGGTTGGGTGATCTCGAACGAGGGCTTCATGGAGTCTACGAAAAATTGGATGGATTTCTTGAAAATCCGTGCGAGTTGGGGACAAAACGGTAATCAATCGATTTCTGCTTTCCAGTATTTGGCCACGATCTCTTTCTCAGACGCTTATTATTTCTTAGGTCCGGATAAGAGTCAGATTTTCCAAGGTGCCTATCCGGATATCCTCCCGAACGAGGATGTCACTTGGGAAACCTCGGAACAGATCGACTTAGGTTTTGACGCACGTTTCTTGAATGGCCGGTTGGGTGTTAACTTTGATTGGTATGATAAACATACGAAAGACTGGTTGGTACAGGCTCCGATCTTGGCTTCTTATGGTACAGGTGCTCCGTATATTAATGGTGGAGATATCTCGAATAAAGGTGTTGAGTTGGCTCTGAACTGGAATGATCAAGTCGGTGATTTTACCTATAATATTACGGCAAATGTCTCTTATAACAAGAATGAGGTGACGCGTATCGCTAATGGAAGCGGTATCATCCGTTCGAATGCGACCTTGGCATCGGGAAAACCAAGTTTCGCCGTGGCGGAAGTAGGATATCCGGTGGGTTACTTTTGGGGATATAAGACGGATGGCTTATTCCAGAATGCCCAAGAGGTCTTAGACTATAAGGATACCAAAGGAAATCAGATCATGCCGTCGGCTCAACCGGGAGATGTCCGTTTCTGTGACTTGAATGGAGACGGAGTGATCGATGATAATGACAAGACCATGATTGGTGATCCGAATCCGGATGTGATCCTCGGCTTGAATTTCAATTTCGGCTATAAAGGGTTTGATTTAGCGATTTCGACAAATGGTACGTTTGGAGGCCAGATATTTAAGACGTATCGTGAATTGGGAGATAATGCGCAAGAAAACTATACGACCGAGATCTTGAATCGATGGCATGGCGAGGGAACCTCGAATAAGATCCCTCGTGTAACTAGCGGCTCTCATATAAACCGGCAATATATATCCGATTTGTATGTGGAGAATGGAGATTATTGGCGGATCAATAACGTGACATTGGGATATGATTTCAAGAAGTTATTTACCAAACTACCTTTCGGGCAGTTGAGATTATATGTGACAGCCCAGAATTTATTTACGTTCACTGGATATTCGGGTATGGACCCGGAGATCGGTACAAGCTCTGATGATGAGAAGGCTAGTTGGGTTAGTGGCGTCGACGTGGGTTTCTATCCTCTGCCGAGAACTTATATGGTTGGTGCGAATATTAAATTTTAATTGATAACAGATGATTATGAAACAGCTATTTATATATTTAATGATTTCTGCTTCTTCCCTATGCGTAAGTTGTAGTGATTTCTTGGACTCGGAGAATTTGGTGAAGAAGGATAATACTAATTTCCCCATGACATCGGACGATGCGATGCAGTCGTTGTATGGCGCTTATTCGAAATTGATAACTTTTGACGCGAATAACCATCCTTTCCTTGTCGGGGAGATGATGTCTGACGATCGTCTAGGCGGTGGTGGACAAAACGACCGTAAGCCTCAAGCCTTGAATGTATTTCGGGCAACTACCCAAGATGAGTTGGCGGATTCTTGGGGAAATTATTATAGGGGTATTTTTCGTTGTAATATGCTTTTATCTACTTTGGATCAGGTTCCGTCTTGGGAAAGTGAGACCCAGAAAAACAGGATAAAAGGAGAGGTCCATTTCCTTCGTGCGTATTATTATTTTAATATGGCACGTACATGGGGAACGGTTCCTTTAGTAATCACGACTGAGCCGCAAAACAACCCGAAAGCGACACCAGAGGAATTATATGGCCAGATTTTCTTGGATCTGAAAACCGCTATCGAGTGTTTGCCGGCGGTCTCATTAGCTCCTTCCGAACTTGGGCGAGCTACAAAATGGGCGGCTGAGAGTATGATGGCACGTGCTTATCTGTTTTATGATGGATATTATAATGGGAATACCCGTCAAGGAGTGACTTTAGCGGACGGAAGTAATCTTACGGAGGCCAATATCATTAACTATTTGGAAGATTGTATCCATAATAGCGGTCATAAACTAGCGGATGATTTCCGGAATTTATGGCCTTATTCGATTGATATCCCGGAAGCTAGTTACCAGTGGGCTAAAGATAATCAATTGTGTTGGCTAAAAGAGGAAGGGGAGAATAAGGAAACGATATTTGCTCTGAAACATTCTACGTTAGGGGGATGGCAAACGGCGAATTCAGATAAGTATAGTAACCAAGTGAGTATGTATATGGGAATTAGAAATCAGACTCTAGTTCCGTTTGGTAAAGGTTGGGGCTTTGGTCCGGTTTCTCCTAAATTATGGAATGAGTGGCCGGATAATGATATCCGGAAGAAGGGCTCTATTTGTGATGTGAATGATCCGGAGGAAGGTCTGGAAGACTATCAATGGGGTGGAGATATGCAATGGCAGGAGACTGGGTTCTGGAATAAAAAGTATATACCGATTAACGTGAAACGAACAAAAGAAGATGGTTCGGTGGAAATTTGTAATTATAGTTGTGTATTGTATGGGAGAACTCCGGATTTTTCCCAAGATAATACGCAAGATATCGTGATCTTACGTTTTGCGGATGTATTATTGATGCATTCGGAATTGACACGTACGGTGGATGGCATTAACCAAGTGCGCGCACGTGTGAATCTGGAACCTATTTCCAGTTATAGCGATGAGGCGCTGAGGCAAGAGAGACGGTATGAGTTGGCTTTTGAATCTTGTCGCTATTACGATCTATTACGTTGGTATGGGAAGGAGGCTGGTGCCGTTATCAAAAAGAATTTGGATGGCGCTAAAATCTATAATATGGGACAACCTACTACGATCAATGCCGATCGTGGAAATGGATATTTTGATAAAATAGATCAACGTGTCCGGGATACTGGAGGCTTCTTGCAAATTCCGAATGAAGAGATCCAGAAGTCGGAAGGGGTATTGGTCCAAAACCCCGGCTGGGAAGGTGCTGATGCGGTATTCTAAAGTATTGATTAACAGCTAAATTTATTTTCTTATGAAAACAAGATTAATATATTTTATTTCTATATTTTTGGTGCTATTAGTTTCTTGCGATCCGATAGAGAATCGTGATAAATTGGGGAGTGTCCTTAGTGAGAATGAGTTGGCTTTTGATATTATTCAAGAGCCAACCGGGTCCAATACCGTGAGGTTTGTAAGTAAAACGTCTGGCATTATACCTTATTTTGATTGGGGTTCTGGCTTCTCTAATAAAGAGTCGGCTGAGGCTTATTTGCCTTTTGCCGGGACTTATACGGTTACTTATACGGCTTATTGCGCAGGTGGATCGGTGAGTGTGTCCAAGGAATTTACGGTCAGTGATAATGATGAGGAATATTTCAAGGACCCTGCATGGAATTTGCTAACTAATGGTACGGAAGGGAAAACGTGGGTATTCGCTACAGATGTGCCTTCTTACGATGGGAAGATCTGGGGGAATGGAGGATATTTGAATTCTCCGGCCGGACCCGGTTGGTGGGGACGTACGGTGGCGGATGCTAAAGATGATAATATAGACGTGAACTCTGAGTTATATTTTGATTTAGACGGAGGTGCGAACGTGAAAATGTCGGAGAATGGCAAGGAATCGAAAGGTACGTTTGATCTGAATCTGGAAGATATCAAGGATGGGGATGGAAATATATGGGCGATCGGTAATATGGAACTGGCCGGGACGACGATTCCACATGGGATTAGCCAGAATGAAAATCAGAAAACAGTCTATAAATTTAATATTTGTACATTGAATGAGAATGAATTGGTACTAAGTTATAACACAAAGAACTTGACTAGCTCGGGTACAGAAGCATGGTTTTGGGTATTCAAGCGAAAAGGTTATAATTATTAATTGACAATTTTAGATGATGATGAGGAGATTGTTTCTTTTTTTATGTGTGCTGGTGATTGGTTTGACAGGGCAGGCCCAGACCCAATCTATCCGGAATGAAGCGACTGATAATTTGTATAAGATGCTGAAGCAAATGGTCGATGACCGGAAAATCATGTTTGGTATGGCGAACCCTACTACGATTGGTTATGCGTCTGGCCCTTTGAATAGTGATTATCAGTCTTCGGATTGTAAAGATATTACGGGAGATCATCCGGGTTTCCATGAGAGCGATTTTATGTGGTACGAGGAGAATCCGGATTTTCGGAAAACAGATGTTGAGGCGATGAGGGCCGCTTGGAACCGGGGGGCGGTTATCGGGTATTGTTGGCATTTGGCGGGCCCACGTTCAAAGGCGTTTTATGCAGCGAATGAGGGAAAGCGAAGTGAGGATTACGATCTAGCGTCTGAGATTGTTTCGAATCCGGATCGGACGAAAAATCAGTCTTTGGATTGGTATTTAACTCGTTTTGATGAGTTGGCGATCCCTGTTTTTAAAGAGTTAGGTTGCCCGATCGTATTTCGCCCGTTTCACGAAATGACCGGTGATTGGTTCTGGTGGGGAAAGCAAATCGGTGCGGAGGTTTACATTAAGCTATACCGTTTGACCGTGGATTATCTGAGATCTCAAGGGGTTGATAATCTTTTGTATTGCTGGTCTCCGGACAAATTTGTCGATTTTTCGTTTTATCCGGGGGATGAATATATCGATATTCTGGGATTGGATATTTATGAGCCGGGACTTACTGAGTTTTATCCGAAAGAGAAATTAATCGAGAATCTTACGATCATCTGCGATTATGCGGCGGCACATGATAAGGTAGCGGTCTGGTCGGAGGTGGGATGCCGGCCAACGGATGATGGAGTGTCTCGCTATCCAGAACAATACCCTGATTTCTGGACTACCTATGTCTTCGATATTTTGCGAGATAATCCGGAAGCAGGACGTATCGCTTGGGTGGAGAGTTGGTATAATGCGGATTGGAAGAATGATTTCTCGTCATCACCTTATATCCCATATAAAGGGATGAAAAAGAAAAACGGTAGAAAGGCTACCCGGGATTTCATCAAGATGTACAAATATCCTTATACATTATTTGAGAGTAACATTAAATCATATAAGCGAAAATTTAATCTATAACCTTAGCCGAAGCCGCTTTAGTTTAGTCTAAGGCGGCTTTTGTCTTTCTAAAATCCTACCGGTTGGTATTTGCGTATTTGGTTTCTGTTTTCGGTATAAGTCATTATCTTTGCAAGTCAATGAACGTGAATATGGAAGATGATTTTGATATAAGGGATGCCCGGATGCCGGAAAACGAGCGAGAGTACGAGAACGTGCTTCGGCCGCTTTCGCTCCGTGACTTCAGCGGACAGGCGAAGGTGGTGGAGAACCTGAAGGTGTTCGTCATGGCTGCCCGCATGCGTAAGGAGGCGCTGGATCATGTGCTTTTGCATGGACCTCCCGGGTTGGGAAAGACGACGTTGTCGAATATTATAGCGAACGAGTTGGGGGTTGGTTTCAAGGTCACGTCGGGGCCGGTGCTGGATAAGCCGGGAGATCTGGCCGGGGTATTGACCTCGCTGGAGAAGAACGACGTGCTTTTTATCGATGAGATTCACCGGTTGAGCCCGATCGTGGAGGAATACCTGTATTCCGCTATGGAGGATTACCGGATCGATATCGTGATCGATAAAGGACCGAGCGCCCGCTCGATACAGATCGATTTGGCTCCGTTTACATTGATTGGCGCTACGACCCGTAGCGGCTTGCTGACTAGTCCGCTGCGTGCCCGTTTCGGTATCAATATGCACTTGGAGTATTATGATATGGAGACGCTGACGAAGATCGTGCTCCGTAGTGCTAATATCTTGAATGTAAAATGTGAGTTGAACGCCGCAAGGGAGATCGCTTCCCGTAGCCGGGGTACGCCTCGTATCGCCAACGCTTTATTGCGCCGTGTGCGTGATTTCGCTCAAGTGAAGGGGAACGGAGATATCGATAAGGCGATCGCTTGCTTCTCTCTGGAGGCGTTGAATATAGACCGGTATGGCTTGGATCAGATCGATAATAAGTTGCTGACGACGATCATTGATAAATTCAAGGGAGGCCCGGTCGGATTAACGACGATCGCCACGGCTTTGGGCGAGGACCCCGGAACGCTAGAAGAAGTGTACGAGCCTTTCTTGATCAAAGAGGGCTTTATCAAACGCACGCCCCGTGGCCGTGAGGTCACCGATTTAGCTTATACCCATCTGGGACGTAGCCGGGTGGGGGAACAAGGTTTTTTATTTGATTAGACAGATACGATATGGCAGGAGGAATGAAGCGGCTCGCTAAAGAGACAGCGGTTTATGGGTTGAGTAGTATAGTGGGGCGTTTCCTGAATTGGATGTTGGTGCCGATGTACACACGTGTGTTGGCCGGAACAGGGGATTATGGGATCGTGACGAATTTATATGGTTGGACAGCCCTGTTGCTGGTCTTGCTTACTTATGGCATGGAGACGGGGTTCTTCCGTTTCATCAATAAGAAAGAGGAGCAAGAGCCGATGCGGGTGTATGCTTCCGTGCTGTATTGCTTGCTGGGAAGTTCGGCGCTGTTTAGCGTAGCGGTTTTCGCTTTGTTACCATCTATTAGTGCCGGCTTGGGATATGGCAACCATCCGGAGTATATCGGGATGATGGCGGGTATCGTGGCGGTAGACGCTTTTTGTTGCATTCCGTTCGCTTATCTTCGGTATAAGGGGAAAGCATGGCGTTTCGCCGGGATTAAGTTGCTGAGTATTTTCTTGAATATTATCTTGAATATATTCTTCTTGATCACTTGTCCGTGGTTGCATTCGCACTATCCGGAGGCGATAAGCTGGTTCTATCGTCCGGATTATGGGGTAGGCTATGTATTCGTGGCGAACGTATTTACGACACTGATAACCTTATTGCTTTTGATCCCGGATATCTTGCCGGGCATACGGGCGAAAGTAGACGGAACGGTATTGAAACAAATCTTGCGTTATTCCTTCCCGATCCTCATTCTAGGTATTGCCGGTATCTTTAACCAGACGGCAGATAAGATCCTGTTTCCATTCTTGTTTGATGATAAGGAGTACGCGAACGAGCAATTGGGTATATACGGCGCATGCTTCAAGATCGCCGTGGTGATGGTGATGTTCACGCAGGCTTTCCGGTATGCCTATGAGCCGTTTATTTTCGCTAAAAACAAGAGCGATGATAATAAGAAAGCCTACTCGGAAGCGATGAAATATTTCATCATATTCGCCTTGTTTATCTTCCTCGGGGTAATGTTCTATATCGATATCTTGAAGTACTTTGTCGGGCCGGCCTATTATCCCGGATTACGGGTAGTGCCGATCGTGATGCTGGGCGAGTTGTTCTTCGGTATTTATTTCAACCTCTCCTTATGGTATAAGCTGATCGACCAGACACGATGGGGCGCCTATTTCTCCACGATCGGATGTGTGGCCACGGTCTCTATTATCTTGCTGTTCGGTCCCTCGTACGGTTATATGGCTTGTGCGTGGGCATCGTTCTTTTGTAATTTATTGATGATGCTTTTATCCTATTTTGTAGGACAAAAGAAATTCCCGATCGAGTACGACTTGAAATCCGCGTTTCTTTATTTCGGAGTGGCGACGGTGTTATACGTGGCAGGCATGGCACTGCCGATACAGTCTGAATGGCTCCGGTTGGGATACCGCACGATCTTATTAGGCGTATTCATTGCGTTTATGGTTAAAAGGGATTTACCTTTACGAGAACTCCCGTACGTAGGACGTTTCTTCCGTTAATCGGTAGGTTCGGAGGGCTTGGACGGCGTGGCGATTGGCATCGTGATAACGAAGCGTGAGCCTTTCGTATAAGACGGATCTGTCTTTATCTTACCGTTTAGCCGGTTAACGATCAAGCGACATAGGTAAAGCCCCAGGCCAGAGCCGGGAATGAAATCATTGGTCTTCGTGAAACGCTCGAATATCCATTCCTGTTTGTCTTGAGGGATGCCGCAACCCGTATCTGTTACCGACAAGGTCACTAAATTGGCTCCGCTATCCAGATGGTATGAAAGCGTGATGCTTCCTTTCTCCGTGAATTTATTCGCGTTTGCCAGCAGATGCGAGATGATCAAACTGAAATAAGCACGGTTGGTCAAGATCATATCATTCTCCTTATCGCCTTCCACCACATAGTTGATCTCCGGCTTCTCTTGATATTTCTTTACCTGTTGCATCTCATGTAAACAAAGCTCATGGATACGTGTGGGAACAAGAGGAAGGGAATCATTGCCGCTATCGAGCTGGGCGATCTCAAGGAGGTTGTTCAGCATGGAAGTCAAGTGGTAACAGTTTTCATAGATAATACGGCTGAAAGCCTGTTTCTCGTCCATGGAGATATCGTCGTTGGTGATGAGTTCCGAGAAACCGTTGATTGCGTTTAAGGGAGTCCGTATCTCATGCGACATATTCCGGATGAAGGCGGTCTTCATCTCCTCGCTTTCTTGTGCTTTCTGGTTCGCTATCAAGACCTGCTCGTTAGACTTCTGCAATGCCCGATAGAGGGATCTCATTTTGCCTAGCCGGAAAAAGATATAGAACACGGCGCATAAAGCTAGAAGCAATAAGGATATATACAGGTAATTCTCTTTCTTGCTTTTCTGTAATTCCAATTCCAATGATCTCTTTTCGATCACCAACTCGTTCGCCCCTTTCTCGATCTCCAGATTTTCCATTTTCTTCCTGAGTTCTTGCATACGTAAGGTGTCTAGCAATACAGCGTATTCCTTGGATGTCTCATAGGCTTCCTTGTACATCCGGAGGCTGTCGTAAGCAGCAGCTTTCGCGGACACATAAGCGATTACATGTTCCTTGTAAAGCGGTATCTGTTTGGAGAAATTGATCAAAGAGTCACTGAACTCAATGAATTTCTTATAGTCCTTAATACCTAGGTAATAATTCGATGAGGTGTAGTAGAGCTCATACTCCGGGGCGGCGCTAGCTGATTCCGGATAAGCCTTCAGCAGATTCATGAACTTACGGTAATAAGAGGTCGCCAAATCCTTTCCAATAGCCTCGGCGCTAATGGCAAGGTTTGAATAAGCGCTTAATAATTGACGTTTGTTGACTGCGTAAGGACGTTTCCTCATCTCCGGGATGTTAGAGTAACCTAAGATCGTATTTAGGTAACGGGTAGCATATTGTCCTCGTTCTTGAGGGTTACTCGCATAAGCGCATAGCATGAAATAGGTGTTAGGCAAGAAATTGTACGCATATCGTAGGGGCAGTTTTTCCGCCTCGGCCAGAACATTGTCGAAATATTCTCTTCCTTGCTTAAAGTCCTCCTTAAGCATATTTTCTTCCATAATGCTGTTGCTGACAGCCATACCAAGTATATAATTGCAGGCTATTTTCTCGTAGGGAGACAATTTATCAGGTTCTTCCAGCTTGAATAGGCAATTCATGAGGACTTTCTTTCTCGGTTCACCGGATGTGTAGAATATGACGCGCGTATCTTGTATCATTTTCATGAACGACACGAGGCTGGCTCTGGCTTCTCCTTTTAGCTCCTGCTCGGCCTTGGCGATGTAGGTATTAGCGCTATCGGTTTGGTCCGTGTTGATATAACGTCGGAGAATCTCGGTCAACGCCGCTTCCTTATAGTAATTGTCATTCGCTTTTAAGGCCTCCTGATAGAGTTGTTTAGCGTTTACTAATATGTCATCGTTTCGTGAGATATCCATTAAATTGGTAAGGATTTCCAGTCTAGAGCGTTCGGAGGTTGCTTTTTGCAAGGCGCTTTTAAGCGAGTCTGGCGTTGTCGTTTGAGATGAAACGACAAAGGACGTAAACAATAAGCATAAAAGCATTAGATATCGTTTCATACAAATAGGATCTCTTGTTGTTGTATTGTAAATGCAAATATACGTAATCTCACCATAAAAAAGCTATTAAATAGTTAGAAAAACAAACAATTGGAATATCTTTGCATAAATATGGGACAAGATTAATACCGCATGGAAAAAGGATTGCTACATAAACAGATTATGGATTTTTTCGTCCGTAATTTTGATGTCCGGCAGGAAAAGGAAGATGAGCTGGAGACGATAGAATCCATTAAAAAGGGGATAGAGTTTAAGGGGACGAACTTATGGGTACTTATTTTCGCTACGTTTGTCGCTTCTCTCGGGTTAAATACAAACTCTACGGCCGTGATCATTGGCGCGATGTTGATCTCGCCGCTGATGGGACCGATCATGGGATTCGGCTTGGGATTGGGTATCTCTGATTTCGAGTTGATCAAGCGGTCGTTCCGTAATTTTGCCACGGCTACGGTCTTCAGCGTAATAACGTCTACCTTGTATTTTCTTATATCACCGATCAGTGAGGCCCAAAGCGAGTTGCTTGCCCGTACGCAGCCCACGGTATACGACGTGTTGATCGCTTTCTTTGGCGGTCTGGCGGGAATTGTCGCTAGCTCTACGAAAAGCAAGGGAAACGTGATCCCGGGTGTGGCTATCGCTACGGCGTTGATGCCTCCGCTTTGTACGGCTGGATTCGGTTTGGCGAGTGGTAATTTATATTACTTTTTCGGCGCTTTCTATCTGTATTTTATCAATACGGTATTTATTAGCTTGGCTACTTATGTGGTGGTACGTTTATTGAAGTATCCGAAGAAAGTATTCCTGGATAAACAACGGGAAAAGATCGTGACCCGCTATGTCGGTATTATCGTATTCTTTACGATCGTACCCAGTCTTTTCTTGAGTTATAACTTGATCCGTAGCAGTTATTTTAATGAGAGGGTACGAACGTTCGTCACCGAAGAGCTGAGTTTCCCGAATACGCAGATATTAAGCAAGGCGATTACGGATACAAGCGAGAAGAAAGAGGTAAAAGTGGTGTTGATCGGACAAACCGTACCGGACGAGATGATCGCGAACGCAAAAGCCAAGATGCCAAAATACGGATTGAAAAATGTCCATTTGATCGTACAGCAGGGCTTTGGCCAGGAAGCGACGGATATCAACGAGCTGAAGAGCCTGTTGATGCAGGATTTGTATAAGAATAGCGAAGAGGTGCTGCGTGTGCAAACCATCCAGATCGATTCTTTAAAACGGCAGGTTGACAAATACCAGAGTTATGGGCGTCTGACATCCGAGTTGATCCCGGAAATGAAAGTGTTGTTTCCCTTTGTGGTAGAGGCTTCTTGCTCGCATACCTATATCGTGAATACGGAGACGGCGAAACCAGATACGGTCATGCTGGTTTATCTGAAGAGTAAGACGAAGGTGAAAGAGGTTGAGCGTAAAAAGATTACAGAATGGTTGTCGGCCCGTGTCGAGGTAAAAAACATTAAGTTACTAATCGAATAATTTAGACTAATAAGAGAAGAATGAAGTTGATGAAAAGAGTGTGGGCGGCTTTGTTGCTTTTAGCCGCTTCCGGCCAGTTATATGCCGATGAGGGCATGTGGGTGCTGAAGGAATTGAATAAGCAGAATTTGGCGAGAATGGCCGAGTTGGGTTTTACCCCATCCTATGATCAGTTGTATAGTGAGACGGATCCTTGCGTGGCGAACGCCGTGGTAATCTTCGGTGGCGGATGCACGGGTATTACGGTTTCGGACGAGGGCTTGATCTTTACGAACCACCATTGTGGTTTCGGTTCTATCCAGCAATTGAGCAGCGTGGAACATGATTATTTGAAGGATGGTTTTGTATCCCAAAGCAAGCAAGAGGAGTTGCCGGTCCCGGGTTTGTCGGTACGTTATCTGAAAGAGACGGTAGACGTCAGCGATCGTATTAACAGCCAGATCGCCGGTATAGAGGACGAGTTCCAGCGTTTATCCGCCGCCGATTCTATCGGTCGTGTGATTTGTGACTCTGTGGGTAATAGTGAGTTCCAGGCAGCCGACGTGGTTCCTTTCTATAACAATAACAAGTATTTCTTGGTCGTATATGACGTATTTCGTGACGTGCGCATGGTGTTCGCTCCGCCTAGCTCTATCGGTAAGTTCGGTGGGGATACGGACAACTGGATGTGGCCCCGCCATACCGGTGATTTTTCCGTGTTCCGTGTGTACGCTAACGCAGATAATAAACCGTCCCAATATGACCAAGGTAACAAGCCTTACAGCCCGAAATATGTTGCGGAAGTGTCTATGCAAGGTTATCAAGATAAGGATTATGCCATGACAATCGGTTTTCCGGGAAGCACGGATCGTTATTTGTGTTCTTGGGGCGTGCAACAGCGTATCGAGAATAGTAATAAGCCCCGTATCGAGGTGCGTGGCATCAAGCAGGGCATCTGGAAAGAGGCTATGTCGGCTAGCGACGCCGTACGTATCAAATATGCCTCCAAATATGCGGGAAGCTCCAATTATTGGAAGAACTCGATCGGTATGAATAAAGGATTGGCGAATCTAAACGTGATCGAACGTAAACGTGCGGAAGAGACGGCTTTTGCTGATTGGGTAGCGAAAGATCAAGCCCGGGGCGCTAAATATGGCGAGGTCTTGAATTTGTTGGAAAAAGGATATACCTCGACCAATAAGTATAGGGAGGCGTTGACCTATTTGAATGAGGCGTTTTCCAGTGGAGCGGAGATTATTCGTTTGGCTCGTATGGTGCAATCGGTGGATATAAACGGAGCTACTCCGGAAGAGATTACTGTCTTTTTAGAGGATCGTATCCAACCGTTCTTCAAGGATTACGAACCGTCTTTGGATCAGAAGGTATTGGCCGCGATGATGAAGATCGCGAAAGAACGTGTATCTTCGGAGTTCTTGCCGGATATTTATACGAGCATTGATAAGAAGTATAAAGGAAATTATGAGAAATATGCGGCGGATGTATTTAAAAAGACTTCCTTATTGTCATACGACAAGATCGCCGAGATGTTGAGAAATCCGAAGCAATATGAGAAATTGAGAAAAGATCCGGCGGCGGAACTGAGCTTGTCCGTATTGGTGTCTATCTTCCAGTTACAGCAGTTGATGGGCGATGCGGAGTATGATATCGCTAAGGGAGAACGGTTGTATTTCGCTGGCTTGAAGGAGATGTATCCGGAGAAAGCTTTGTCTTCCGACGCTAATTTCACGATGCGTTTAAGCTATGGTTCTATCGGAGGGTATCGTCCTTATGATGCCGCATGGTACAATTATTACTCAACGGATAAAGGTATCCTAGAGAAAGAGGACCCGACGAGCGATGAGTTCTGGGTACAACCGGAGATACTGGATCTGGTTCGTAGCCGTGATTTCGGACCTTACGCGAATGAAAAAGGGGAATTGCAGCTGTGCTTCCTCTCGAACAATGATATCACTGGTGGTAATTCCGGTAGCCCGGTATTCGATAAAAACGCCCGTTTGATCGGACTTGCTTTCGACGGTAACTGGGAGGCGATGAGTGGTGATATCGCTTTTGAACCGGATTTGCAACGTTGCATTGGCGTAGATATCCGCTATGTCCTTTTCATGATCGATAAATGGGGTAAATGCCCAAGGTTGATTGAAGAGTTGAGGCTCGTTCGATGAGAGAAAAAAGAGATGGGCATCCATGATTTCCGCGGATGCCCATTCTAAGGAGCTAATAATGCCCATTGTAAGGTGCTTTGAATGCCTATTCTAACAACCTTACGATGGGCATTGTAATATCCTATACGATAGGGAAGTTCTAAATGCCTAATTTAGACTTGATTGCCTTTGGTATCGCATCCTTATGTACCATGATATAGATCGTCTTGGCACGGACAAAACTATCGGACATGTTCAAGTATCCGCCGAAAGTATTACGCTCGGTTCCCCAAGAGTTCTTCGTGATATAATATTTCGTGCCGTTTTGATCCTTGGCGATGCCGGTAAGGTGCATCAAATGGTCATCAGTCGTGACGAATGCCTCGAAGCCTTCTTGACGGACCTGCGGGGTGACGTTTACTTCCGGGAAAGGTTTCTCGAATTTGTAGACTTCCTCCAGACGTTCCTTCTCGTCCATTTTCTCAAAGCGAGCACGGTCGGTAGTCGAGTAATCTTCCACCTTCTTCACCTCCGGGTTGATAGCTACACCGTTCTTGAAAGAGAAACCTTTCTCGCTCACGTCGCCATCCCAACATACCGTGTAACCATTATTTAAAGCATAATCCGCGACTTGCATCATCTCATCCAACGGGAGGTTATACATTTGCGCATGTTCCCAGTTATCGGGAACCTCTACCTCGAATTTCTGGTAATACGGATGATGCGTGAAGCTTGTCAGCTCGATATAATCGTCCATATTCAACCCTAGGGAGGCGGCGAATGTCTTCGGGGTATATTCCTTGCCTTGATAAGTGAATTTCTCCGGAAGCTTGCCTAGGTAGGTATCGAATAGGTTATCGATTAGTTTGTAATATTCCGGGCTGCGTTTCTTCATGTCCACAGCTGTCGTTGCGATCGCCTTGATGTATTTTACCATCTCGGCATGATTGTGCCGGTCGGAATCGTAGTTGATACCCGAGTACACCTCTTCTGGAACGATACCTACTTGGTTGAAAGCGTTCATGAAGGTGTGGGAGAGACTTCCTTGACCGATATTACCTCTGCCTTGGCGGACGTAATTATCCTGCAACTGGTTCATGTATTTCTGGCGGACGATAAACATCTCGGAGAGATCGTACGTCCCTTTTCCCATACGGAGTAATTCCGACTCCATGAAAGAGGTCGTGGCGAAGCACCAACAGGTTCCCGTGGATGCTTGATTCTTGACTGGCGTGGCGGGTACCTTTACTACATCCGTAAATTGGTAGCCTTGAGCGAATGTGCTCAAGGAACCTAACGCTAAGGCGCATGATAGAATGAATGTTCTCATTGTATATGAATTTAAGTTTATATTATTATTGTAGAGACGGGGCGTGCCTCGTCTCTACTATCGGATGTGGTGATTAGAAGCCTCTTTCGAATTGGGTCCAGAATGAGTCTCCCATTTCTCTCCAGCGTAGCATCGTGGCTCCGGCGAAATCGGCGGTATATCCGGTTAGGTATTCTTTTGCGGCCTCCTCACCTTGTTGGGTAAGAATCTCTTTGTAACGGCTCTCTACGAAAGGAAGTTCTGTCTGCCCTTTCTCCGTAAAATGGGCGATAGATGCTTTCATACGATCTTTAGTCGCTCCCCAACGTACGGTAGCGAGTTTATTGGCACGACGGAAAGCCCATACGGCGGCATCTTCCCGGTAACGGTGCTGTCCGCAAACCTTGAAGCAAGCCGGGAGATCTTTCGTCCCACAGAAGATGGGGATGCGGGGGCTTTGTCCGGGATTATCATAGGCCATCCAAACCACGCCGCCTACCGCATTGGGTAACCAGTCACGTAACTGGATCACGGTAGAGTAGGAGCATTGTGGTACGGCAACCAAACGGTAGCTTTTTACGGCGTCCGGTTTTAACCCATTCAACATGTTCACCATATCCCGAGTCATCCAAGGATTGGCTACCGGACTGATAACCGTATCGGTCTCGTTACTATCTTTTTTCTTTACGGCTACTTTCAAGTTCTGGGTCATATCGTATTCCGTACCCTCGTACGTTTCGGAGAGGAGAGCCATCACATCCGTTACGGATACTTGCCGGTCCGGTTTTACGCTGATGGGAAGTTCTTCCGCGTCATACGATAAACGTAAGGAAGGCGCTAATTTATTCAATATAAAGAACTCACGGATACTGAAGGATTTCATCTCACCGGAATAATTTCCGCCTCCATACGCTTCCCAGAAGCGGAACGGTTTCTTTCCGTCCCAGAAGCCCATGCGCTTGGCTACCTCGAATACGTTGGCGGAAGCCATGCAATTGTCCGTATCTTTCGGATCGACCTTAGAGATACGCGGGATATTCGCCGATACGCCTACATGATCGTCGGGGATACGGATCGCCGCCCATACGCCACCGATCTTATCCGGACCCTCGCCGAAGACCTCGAAATGCCATACCTCTTTCGGATCCGCTATCGTAAGGCACTCGCCCCAGTCGCCATATCCGTATTTCTCGATCAACTCGCCCATCACACGGATGGCATCACGGGCGGTCGTGCAACGTTGTAAGACGATTCGCTGAAGTTCCTCGATCATGAACATACCTTTCTTGTTGACAAGGGCTTTCCGGCCGGTGATTGTTGTTTCCCCGATGCCTAGTTGCTTCTCGTTCAGGCAAGGATAGGCCGTGTTGAGGAATTGATACGTAGACCGCGCTTCGGGCAGCGTTCCTTTCGCGATCATCCCCCGGGTTCCCTCGGCATATTCGGTATGCATACGTCCGGTATAGACCGTGGTTGTCGTATCGTGATCGTACGAGGCGGAAGGTACGATATCCATCCAAGTGCGGTAATTGCTATCGCAGGTGTGGCTAGTCATCACGGAGCCATCCGCCGAGGCTTTTTTGCCGACCATGATACTCGTACAACTCTCCGGGTTCAAGATCGGCTCCGGATACTGGATTTGTTGCGCCACCGAAACGGATAGGCTGGCGCAAAGCATAAGAACATAGGTAAAAAGTTTCTTCATCTTTCTTGTGTTATTTAGATGTTTGTATCAATTAAATTTGTAGGCCGCTTTTCGTACGTCTTTTACGGATTTGAATGGCTTATTGGGTTTTAGATGCTTGGCGAGGAACTGGTAGATGCCGAGTCGTATCTCGGAAGCTTGTTTCGTGTCGGTCCGGTCGAAGCTATGGGCACCGGGAGCACGGTCGAATATTTTGTAGTCGAACTTCTTTCCTTCGGCCTTGAGAGCGCGTATCATATGCTCTACTTCCACTACGTTCACGTCATCGTCGCTAGTATTGGTATGGATGAGCAGGGGATCTTGTAGTTTTTCCGCGTGCCAGACCGGTGAGCGGCGTTTGTATTCCGCCATATCCTCCCGGGGAGTCTTCCCGATATGGCCTTCGTCGGAGAAGATTTTCCGATAATCATCGGTGGAATATCCCATGCGCATGATCACGTCGCTTACCGGTACTCCGGCGAAACCGCATTTATATTTACCGGGGTAGGTCATGAGGTTCATTAGCGTGATCATCCCGCCGTGGCTCCATCCCATGATGCCGATACGATTGGCATCTACGATATCGAAATTCTCTACCATATAATTACGGCTGACGTAGACATCCTCGTTTTCCAATCCTCCGTAATCGATATTATCGTAAGTAGCCTTGCCATACCCCGTGCTACCCCGGTATTCGGCGGAGACCACGATGTATTCCTGGGCGATCAGTTCCCGGACGATATGGGCGTAATACGTGTTGAAATCCGCATGTACGCCACTATGCGGGAGAACGATCAAAGGATATTTCTTGTCGGGATCCACACTTTTAGGGATGAAGATATAAGTCCAGAACTTCAGTTCGTTTCCGGCGCTCATCCCGGTAGGATTCGCCTCTTTCCAGCGGGCGGGGCCGCAAAGGTAGACTTTGTCGATATGGGCGATGTCGCCCACTTTCTCGTACCATAGGAGGTCATCTACCTTCTTTACGACTTGGTCAAAATCATGTTGGTAGTTTTGCGCTGCCATGTAACTCAATCCGGCGGTAAGCAGGAAACAGGAGAGCAGGAAGCGTTTGAAGAATGTTTTCATATTGAATTTAGATATTTAGGTTAATCGTAAACCATGATTTTTCGACTGTAAATATACGATTTATTTGTTAATTCTTAAATACAATACAAAGAGAGTAGGAGATGCGATACGCTATGTATCTACAGGACGGTAAATAGGGGTAAAAGAAGGAGAGCTCTAAATAAAAAACGGATTGCCCTAAAATCACTTTCCGGGCAATCCTTCTGCTGTTTTCAAATATGAATAAACAAATGGCCTATTCACGTCCTCCGCCTAAGGCTTGATAGAGGTTGATAACCCCTTGGATTTCCGTGAAACGATTAGCCACTTGGGTTAGTTGGGCGTTTAATAGTCCTTGTTGCGCCGTGAGTACTTCTAGATAGGTTGTCGTTCCGTGCCGCATGAGTAGGGACGTACTCTTATAGGCTCTTTGGAGGGACTCTATCTGTTTTTCAAAGTACACGGCTTTGTCACGTGCGGTATGATATTGCGCCAAAGCGTCGTTTACCTCAGTTCCTGCGTTCAGTAAAGCTTGCTCAAAACTCAGCCGCGCCTCTTCCTGTTGCGCTTTGGTGATTTTTAGTTGTCCGAGAAGTTGCCCTCTGGCGAAAAGCGGTTGGGTGAGTGAGCCTACCGCCGAGGCAAGGAACTTACCCGGATTGGTGATGGCCGCACCTGCCGAGTTAGTCCAGCCAGCCGAACCACTTAGGGTAATAGAGGGGTAAAAGGCGGAACGGGCTTGGTTGGTAGCGTAAAACGCACTTTCCAGAGTACGTTCCGCGACCCTTACATCAGGGCGGTTCGATAACAAATGGACGGGTATGCCTACAGAGAAATCTTCCGGTAGCTGCTGACCTTCTAATTTACCTCTCTGTATGATATGCGGTGTCTCGGCCAGTAACAGCGCAAGACTGTTCTCTACCTGATTGAGTTGTTCTTTCAGGTCGAGGACGGACGTACAGATGCTGTAATACGTAGCTTCCATTTGGGAGACGGCCGCCTCATCCGCCATGCCCGCATTCATTAGGGCACGGGTGGAATTGACCGTCTCCTTCCATGAGGAAGCGGTTTGCTCTGAGATCTCCAACTGAGCATCCAGCATAAGCAGGGTGTAATAGGTATTAGCTATTCCGGCGATCAGTTGTGTACGTACCGCTTGCCGATAATCTTGACTTTGTGCGTAAAGGGCTTGAGCCTGTTTCTTAGCGTTACGCATTTTACCGAATATATCCAGTTCCCAACTGGCTGTTATCGGTACCGAATAGGTCTGTGTTGCCTTATGGGAATCGAAACTGCTCACCGTTCCTTGCGGGGAAAAGGCGAAAGAAGGGAGGAACGCTAGCTTGGCGGACAATAAAGTGGCCTCGGCTTCCTCAACCCTGAGTTGGGCGGATAGATAGTCCGTGTTATTTTGCAATCCTTGTTCGATAAGCGTCTGTAGCTGGGGATCGGTGAATACCTCCCGCCAGTTCATGCTACCCAAGGTGACGGTATCTTCCGTTACGACGGTTTCCTGCCCGTATAAATTCTCGGGCACCTCGGTCGCTGGTTTGTATTTACTGTATATGCCACAGCTGCTCAGCATGACGCTGGATACAGCTAGTGTTATTATTATATGTTGTTTCATCCTTTATCTGTAATTTAGAATGGGTATTGACTCAATTTATTCTTGGTTGCGTTCAATCGCACTCTTCTCCTGTTCTTGTTGTACCTGCAAGTCGGCCTCTTCCTCCATCGGTTTACGGATCTTTTCCTGCAAATACTCGAAAACGATATAGAATACCGGTACCACAAAGAGCAACGCTAATGTCCCGACAGCCATACCTCCTACGACACCCGTACCCAATGACGAGTTACCGTTGGCACCGGCTCCGGTCGCGAACATCAACGGAAGCATACCGAAGATCATCGTTAAAACGGTCATCAAGATAGGACGCAAACGAACTTGGGCGGCAGAATAAGCGGATTCGATGATACCCATACCCTTGCGCCGGCGCTCAATGGCGTACTCCGTGATCAAGATGGCCGTCTTTGCCAATAAACCGATCAACATGATCACACCTGTTTGCAGGTAAATATTGTTTTCCAGCCCGAATACCTTGGCGAAAAGGAATGAACCCATCAAACCGAACGGTACGGAAAGGATGACGGCGAACGGAACGAGGAAGCTCTCATACAAACAAGAAAGAATCAAGAAGATAAGCAGTATACAAACCGCATAGATGAATATCGTCTGGGCACCGCCGGAAGCGGATTCCTCACGTGACATACCACCGTATTCATATCCATATCCGGAAGGCAAGGTCTGCTCTACCACTTCTTCAATGACTTTCTGAACCTCACCGGTAGAATAACCCGGAGCCGAGTTCACGTTCACGGTAATGGCACTGAACAGGTTGAAGCGGTTTTCCACCTCAGATCCCATGATCTCCTTCAAAGTGACGAACTGGCTGATAGGGGCCATTTCCGTTCCGTTCCGTACGAACATATTGTTCAGCGCTTGCTCATCTAGGCGGTACTCGGGTGAGGCTTGTAGCATCACACGATATACCTTTCCGAACTGGTTGTAGTTCGAGATATACGCGCCGCCGCAATAGGTTCCCAGCACATCGAGCACAGAAGAAGGTGAAATACCTGCCCGTTTGCATTTAGCGGCATCCACATCCACGGATATCTGCGGGAAGTTCATGGCGTAAGATGTATAGGCCATAGCCACTTCCGGGCGTTGGTTCAGCGCACCGAGGAACTGCATGATGGAGTTATAAAAAGTAGTCATGTCGCCGCCTGTCTTATCCTGCATATTCAGCTCGATGGAGTTACCCATGCCATAGCCGGGGATCATGGCCGGTTGGAAGCTGAATATCTGGGCTTCCTTAATCTGGTAGAACTGTGCGTTAAGCCGTCCTACTATCGCGTCAGAGGTATGCTCGCTACCTTTTCGCTCGCTCCAGTCTTTCAGGCGGATGATAACGGTTCCGTAAGAAGTACCTTGTCCCGAGATCAACCCATAGCCGGCTACACGCACGTAGTGTTCGATTTCCGGTGTGTTCTCTAGGATCTTCTCCACCTTGGCCATCGTAACTTTGTTCTCCTCCAATGTGCTACCCGGAGCGATGGAGACGTTTACCATGATCGTACCTTGGTCTTCCTGCGGTACAAGTCCCGTCTTCGTGGTTGCCATCAACCAGACAAGCAATAGGATGGTAGCCACAAGTGCGGTCCATACCATCCAGCGGTGATGGATAAAGAACATGACGCCTTTCTTATATTTTCCCAACACGGCGTTGAATGAGGCGTTGTAAGCCGCACGTACACGGCCGTTGATGCTCTTGGCACTCTTTTTGCCGTCTGAAGGGCGCATCATAATGGCACAAAGTGCCGGGCACAATGTCAAGGCCGAGATCATGGAGATACCTACGGCGGTAGCCATCGTAATACCGAACTGGGTATAGAATACACCCGATGTACCTCCCATAAAAGTCACGGGAATGAACACCGCCATAAACACGCAGGTACAAGACACAATCGCCATGGTTACATCGCCCATGGCATCCTTGGTTGCCAGATAAGACGATTTATAACCGGAATCGAACTTGGCTTGTACCGCCTCCACCACGACTATGGCATCATCCACCACCGTACCGATAGCTAGCACGAGCGCGAACAAGGTCAGGATATTGATACTGAATCCCGCCGCCACAAGGCAGGCAAAGGTCCCGATTAGGGAAACTATAATGGAGATAGACGGGATCAACGTACTCTTGAAATCCTGAAGGAAGAAATAAACCACTAGGATAACGAGGATGATAGCGATGATCAATGTCTCGACTACGTTATGGATAGAGGCGAAAAGGAAGTCGTTGGAGCTCATCATAGTCATGAACTCGATACCTTTTGGTAAATCCTTTTCCAATTTTTCCAATAGGTTGGAGATTTCCTCGTTTACAGCTGTCGCGTTCGAACCTGCCGTCTGGTAGATAAGGAATGAAACGGCAGCTTTACCATCCATTTTACTGTCGAAACCATAACTCAGGGTACCTAATTCCACTTCGGCGATGTCTTTCAATCGCAAGACAGAACCATCTTCCTGCGCACGGACGACTATATTTTTGAACTCGTCCACGTTTTTTAACCGGCCATGATACTTCATGGTGTATTGGAAGACATTTTTTGAATTTTCACCCAGCTGGCCGGTAGGTGCCTCAAGGTTTTGCTCCCCTAATACGGCGGTCACATCCGAAGGTATCAATCCATATTGCGCCATTCGTTCCGGTTTCAGCCAGATACGCATACTGTAGGAGTCGCCCAGCATCATCACGTCGCCCACGCCTTCTATACGTTTGATTTGTGGAATGATGTTAATATCCAAATAATTGGCAAGGAACGTTTGGTCGTAACGGCCATCGGTACCAACCAATGCGTCGATCTGTAGGAAACTGGTCTGACGTTTCTGCGTGGAGACTCCGATCTTGGTTACCTCGGCAGGCAGCAATCCTTGAGCCTTGGACACCCGGTTCTGTACGTTGACTGCCGCCATATCGGGGTCCGTTCCCTGCTTGAAATAGATTTGGATGGTGGCCGTACCCGCATTGGTCGCGGTAGAAGTGATATACATCATGTTCTCCACGCCATTAATGCTCTCTTCCAGTGGCATGATGACACTGTTCATCACGGCATTGGCATCGGCCCCGGTATAAGTGGCCTGTACATATACCGTAGGAGGAGCGATATCGGGATACTGCTCCACGGGCAACGTGAAGAGTGAAATCAGTCCGATCACCAATATAAGGATGGAGATGGACATAGCCATGACAGGCCGTTTGATAAATATATTTCCTTTCATACGATCTTCTCCTTATTTATTTAACCTGTGTACCTTCACGTATCAGTCCGGCACCCTCCGAGACGATCTCATCACCGGCTTGTAAACCGTCCAGAACAACATATTCTCGTCCGTCGCTTAAATCGGCTACCGTGATCAATGTAGATGTAGCCTTGCCGTCCACTACCTTATAGACTACTATTTTATCTTGTAGGCGTACGGTAGCTCCTTGTGGAATGGCGATACAATCCTTGTACGTGCTGGGTATGACAACCGTTCCCGATGCCCCGCTGTGCAACAAACGGGCTTCATTCGGGAATACGGAACGCACCACTACCGTACCGGTTTGCCGGTCGATCACGCCACTGATAGATTCGATTTTTCCTTTCTGGTTATATATGGAGTTGTCGTTCAGCCTAAGTTCCACTTCCGGCATGTTCTTCAGCGCGTCATCCATGGAACCATATTCACGGGTCAAGGATAAAAGCTGGTTCTCATTCATGGAGAAATACACATACATGTCCGAGTTGTCGGACACTGTAGTCAATGGCTGCGGTATATTGGCGCTGACCAAGGCTCCGACACGATAGGGTAACGCTCCTACCACTCCGTCGCTCGGGCTTTTTACCTCGGTATAGGAAAGGTTGTTCCGGGCATTTATCTCTTGCGCCTCGGCTTGTGCCAGAGCGGCTTGTGCGGTGAGATAACTGTTCTCGGACGTTTTTAGGCTGAATTCCGATACTACCTTCTGGGCATATAACTCTTTATTGCTGTTGTAAGTTAATTCCGCCGTGGCTAAGCCTGCCTTTGCCGATTTAACGTTGGCTATAGCCGTGTTCAAGGCAGCTTTGTAGGGTACTTGGTCTATGACGAAAAGAATCTGTCCTTTCCGGACTTTCTCGCCTTCTGTTACGCAAAGGCGCTCGATAGTTCCGGATACCTGCGGATAGATATCGATATCCTGCCGTCCACGGATCGTGGCTGAATAAGAGGTCGAGAAATTCTTGTCACTTACTGTTACTTTCATTGTTGCATAATTGGCGTTCATTGGAGTTTTAGGTGTTTGTTTGCAAGACACCAATGCTGCCGTAAAACCGACTAATCCTATTAGTCTCATCCATTTTAAACTCATAACCATCTGTATATCCTTTTAAAATTCGGGGGCAAAGTTAAAAGGAGATAGCCTATCTTTATATATCTAATGTACCAGTGAAGTGTCCTTATTGTACTATGTAATGTGGTTTTCCGGAAAAATACGGTGTGTTCTTATATCTTGTTTATGAGATGCTTTCTGTATTTGGTGGGCGACATGCCCGTATGCGCCTTTACATATTTCCCGAAAAATGAGAGATTGGGGAACTCTAAATAATCGGCTATTTCCTTAATGGATTTTTCAGAGTATTTAAGTAGTTCGGTGATATCTTCTACAACGAACTCATTAATTATATCGAAGGCTGTCTTTCCACAGACCTGTTTACATACCGCCGAGAGATATTTGGTGGTGACAAAGAGTTTATCCGCATAAAAGGAAACGGAACGTACCTTTATCTTTGAGTTGGATAGTAATTCCAGAAATCTCATGAATAAGAGGTCGCCTTGCTTGAACATCGTGTTATTCTTTGGCGCGCAATATTTATCCAGATTGGCCAGCAACTCGTAAAATATAGCGCCGGTAAGGGCAGACATGATTCCTTTCTGGTAAGGATTGTCTGTTGCCTTTATTCTAGAACCAATTAAGGCATAGTATAATTCAAAAACCTGCCCCCCTTCCTGTCCCATCTGTAAGACCGGGTTCTGTTCAAGGTAAAAAAACTTGTCCCGTATGCCGCCTCCTTGACTGACGAATCTCCTGACTATACTCGTGGAAAGGGCGATTCCCTTGCACTCCAGATCATCGCTACCGATAGGATTACGAAGTACGGTCTGGGGAAGACAACATAAAATTTCGTTGGCCCGGATAATCCGTGTCTTGGAATTGACGTCTATTTGCAGGGAACCTTTTGTACATGCCAGTAATTTAAACGCATCTATCTTGACCAGCTCGGGATGGGGCGCATGGGGAAGATGGATATTATTGGCAAATGCGATATCTCCATCAACGTAGTCAAGTTCTGCGTTTTGCGATAAGTCTTCTATGGTAAGTTGACGTACTTGTTCTGTTTGCATGTTTCCGGGTTATTTTTCAGTTTTTCGCAAAAATAAGGAATTAACCCACAAACTCCCTATTTACGCATAATTTAAGATGTCTATAACTTAATTAAAAAAAATGAGCCCGGTGCAATACCAGACTCATCTTAAATAGTTATATAATGTATATTTACTTGCGTTTCTTCCTGCTACGAGGAGTGTCCTCATAGAATTTGCGCTTCGGTTTGTCGTCACTACGGCTGGAACGTCTGCCGCCACGGTCACTTTCCCGGCGGCTGTCTCTGCCTCCTCTACCGCTATCCCGTCTGTCTCGGAAGCCATTGCCTCCACGACTGCCTCCACGAGGACTACGTCCACCTTTTCCTCCCTCGCCTTTCGCTTGCGCCGGTTCCACGGAGATACGTCGTCCGTCTACCTCGAAGCCGTTCATCGAGTCCATGACACGGTTGGCTTCTCCCTCTTCTACCTCGAAGAATGAGAAATTATCACGTAAGTCGATACGACCGATACGAACCTTGCCCGGTACGCACTTGTTGACTAACTCAATAAGTTGAGGAGGCGTAAGCTCGTCTGTCTTTCCGAAGTTGATAAAGAAACGGGTGTAACCTTCTTCCGCTTCGCCTCTGCCACCCCGTTTACCTCTCTCTCGGGGAGCGTTCTCGTCTACAACCTCGATATCATCGTTATCTTTATAATAGTCGATCATCCGGTTGAACTCCAAGGATACGACACGTTTGATGATATCTTCCTTATCCAGCCATTCTAATTTACGGTAGATAGAAGGCATCAAACTGGCGATTTCCTCCTCGTTCACTTTCACTTTCTCGATCTGGTCTACCAAGTTGAACAATTGCTTCTCACAGATTTGCTCACCGGTAGGCATCTCGCCCCTGTCGAATTTCTTGTTGATGATCCGTTCGATCTCGCGAATCTTGCCTTTTTCCCTTACGTGGCAGATAGAGATAGCGATACCCGTTTTTCCCGCACGGCCCGTACGTCCGCGGCGGTGGGTATAAGATTCTACCTCATCCGGCAGACCGTAATTGATTACATGGGTTAAGTCATCCACGTCCAAACCACGTGCGGCTACGTCCGTAGCGACCAATAACTGGATATTCTTGATACGGAACTTCTGCATCACGTAGTCACGTTGCGCTTGGCTCAGCTCGCCGTGCAAGGAGTCGGCGTTATAACCGTCTTGAATCAATTTATCGGCGATCTCCTGTGTCTCCTTACGGGTACGGCAGAAGATGATACCGTAGATGTTCGGGTAATAATCGGCTAGACGTTTCAAGGCGAGATATTTATCCTGCGCACGAACCATATAATAAATGTCGCGGATATTCTTGTTTCCCTCGTTCTTCCTGCCAATGACGATCTCTTTCGGATCCTTCATGTATTTCTTGGTGATAGAGGCGATCTCTTTCGGCATGGTAGCGGAGAAGAGCAGCATATTTCGGTTTTCCGGTATAGCCGCCAAGATCTCGTTGATACTGTCGGTGAAACCCATGTTCAACATCTCGTCCGCCTCGTCGAGGATGACGTTCTTTACGTTGCTTAAGTCAACCGTCTTGCGGTTCATCAAGTCGATCAAACGTCCCGGGGTAGCCACTACCACGTGTACGCCTCTCTTCAGTGTCTTGATCTGGCTCTCTATACTGGAACCTCCGTATACAGGGAGAACCTTCAGGTTATCGATGTATTTAGAATAATCGTTCAAATCGTCCGCTATCTGTAGGCAAAGCTCGCGTGTCGGACAAAGGATAAGCGCTTGAGGTTGATATTGAGAGACATTGATCTTTTGCAGGATCGGCAGGCCGTAAGCGGCTGTCTTACCGGTTCCTGTTTGTGCCAATGCGATTACGTCGTTATCTTCTCCCAGTAAGAAAGGAATCACTTCTTCCTGTACGGGCATGGGCGATTCATAGCCCATCTCTTGAATTGCCTTTAATATCGGTGCGGCAACTCCTAATTCTTCAAATGTTTTCAAAATGCGATTGTGTATATATGATAATATTCAGTGGCCGCAAAGGTACGTAAATAATTCGGATTCTATAGGATTGTTATGCTAAATTCGCTAAAAATCAGCGAACCACGGATGGTTTTTACCTATTGGGAGAGGGTGGGCACCTCGGTCGCATGCGAACCGTGTCGTTTATTTGTTAGCGAAACAGCTCTTGTCTGATCTTTCTGATAGAAATAGGGCGTATATCGTGACATGTCCTTTTTCTTGATACTATGATATAGCCGAAGGGTAAGGGGATAAAGTGGTGCTTTGGGGGAAAATAGTGCCTTTTCCAAGTGTGATAGGTGGCGAAAGACCGTTTTTCGGTATCTTGTTAATCAATAGCTGATTGCGAAATATTTCTTCCTTATTTGCGAGCGAGCCGTACTAAGTCCCGGAATATTCGATTCTCTGAGGCTTTAGATTACAATGTGTCAAAAAGTGACAGTTTGTTAGAAACGGTCTGAACGGAGATTTTCTATGGATTAAGATAAATGAAAAGTTAAAAGACTTTTTGTTGTATATATCGTAGATAATGTATATATTAAGGCCGTCTTGAGCCTGTCTTGCCCGATGAACCTGCTTGTTGCCATGATGGAGGAATCAAGCACTGTGATTTGTTACCGTTTATAAATCTAAAATAGAGAGCTTATGAAAAAAGAAAGAATGATTATTGCTTTTTTGAGTTTACTTTTCCTGTTGCCGGGATGCAAGGAAGAGAAAACACAAAGTGTCTTTGATGCAGATGAGTTTGATTGTGTTGGTTGGCCACACATTAGAAAGGTTACTATTACAAATGTAAATTGTGAGGCAGAGGGAATATTCCTTATTCTAGAGGATTCTTTAGTTTATTGTGATGATGAGATAGTTATACCTTATAAAAATCACTACGGAAAACGTTTAGAAGTAGGCTTTTGTTTTGGGGATAGAAAGAGATATCCATTGTGTAAATCGGATTCCTCAGTAATTGATATTTCTGTACTTTCTGTTCGAGAATTGAATGAATAAACTTTTTTAATTATTAGTGTTTTATTGGGTATATTGTTTTATCCTGTAAATGCTCAACAGCGAATAGTGGAGGGATCTAATATCAATATATCAGAGGTTCCTTGGCAGGTTGCGATTCAAACGAAAGGTGTTTTTAACGGAGGAGGGTCTATATTGGCTCCAAACTTGATTTTAACAGCTGCTCATGTGGTGGAAAAATATACTGCAAAAGAGGTTAAAGTGGGAGTTGGTAGTTCTAAATATTCAAATATTGGTGCGAATTGGTATTCTGTTTCAAATATTGTTTATCACCCTTCTTTGGATATTGCTTTATTAATATTGTCTAGGCCTTTGTCTTATTCTACAAATGTAAAAGCTATAGATATTCTTTCAGCTAATAAGGCTTCTTATTATAATGTAGGAAATATACTTCGAGTTACAGGTTGGGGGATTACTTTTCTTGTGATTGATGATCCTTTTAAAGAATGGAAAATGTCAGATGATTTAAAAAAGGTAGATCTTCCTATTGTTTCAAATTCTACTATAGGAGCTGCTAATAGTTTTGTTATTACATATGATGGTAAGCATAGTCCTTCTAAAGGTGATAGTGGTGGAGCATTGACAATTTGGGATTCTTCTTTACAGAGACATGTTGTAATTGGAACTGTACATGGAAATCCTAGTACTCAGAGAGCTTATTGTGCGTATGTTCGATCTTCCTCCTTCCTCGACTTCCTCCTTCCTTACTATCCCATATCCATCACCGGTGGTTCAGACCAAGTCTGTTCTTCTTCAACATTCTCTGTAAGTTATCCAAACTCCACAGTTACTTGGTCATGCACGGGGCCTTTGCGAATAACCTCGCAAAGCAATACTTCTTGTACGGTCTCTTCTACCGGTAACGGACCTGCCGTATTGAAAGCCACAATCAAGAGCGGAAATTATACGAAGACCGTAGAGCGGAAAGTAATTAGTGGAGGCTATACCTCTTGTATGATCACCTATCGGAACACTGTGAATGGAAACGATACATGGTGTACGAGCCATTCCGGAAATATCTTCACCATCGAGTCTGATTATAATTTGAGTTCTTATGAGGTTCGGTTGCTGAGATATCCGGGGTTGAATGTGGTTATGACGAGGACCGCCTCGAAAGGTGATAATGATCTGACTAATATGCTCTCTCCGGGTTGGTATACAATGGAAGCTCGTTTGTTGGGATGCAAGAATGGAGATTGGGTAACTACTGGTGAGGTAGAGGCTGTGGATTGCTCCTCAAATTATAGCTTTTCTTTGACACCGAACCCTGCCACCAGCCTAGTAACGTTAACTCTAAATGATGTAAATACGCCTAGTCCACGTATGGAACCTATGTTTACGACAGAAAATGGAGGTGAGTATGAAGTACAAATCTGGTCGGAAACAAGCTTGTTGAAACAATTTACTTTCGATCGTCCTATAGTTGAAATCCCTGTATCGGAATTGAGAAGTGGAAGGTATTTTGTGCTGGTTTTTGTGAACGGCAAGAAGCTGACTCAACAATTAATTATCAAATAGAACAGGCATAAACGTGGAGAATTACCGAGAGCCATCGGGTAAGTGAATCTTTTCCGGGTGGCTCTTTTTCTTAATAAAGTAATATGTCCTTGAGCCTTTCACGTTTCTTATCAGTAAGACGTAATCCTTTCGACAAATATTTCTCGGTGGAACCGTACTCTTTCTTGATTTTATGGAAAGCTAGGTCCATGAGTCCCTCGTTGGCCGTAAGGAAGACCGTAATGCTTTCTTGGGCGTCTGTGGAGAGATGTTTCACGATATCAGCTAAATGACTCGTATCGATATATTGATTGGATGTCAAGTAGTCTTCCATGATGGCGTCCCGGGGAATATCCAAGGCGGCGAGTAACATGGCGGTGAGAAACCCGGTACGATCCTTTCCGTAGGAACAACTGATGAGAATGGGGTAATTATCCTCGTTCTGGAACTGTTCCAGTACCTTGGCGAACTGATCGGTATTATCTGTCACGAATTGCAGGTACTCGTCTTCCATATATACCCCGGCGTCTCCTTTCCGCATTCGTCCCTCGATAACACGTTGGGGGGCATCGGCGATCTTGCCGACCGAGATGGGGATTTGCAGGATATTTGCTTTCGTATATTTGATAGGGGCGGTGAGGGTTTCTTGGTTCGTACGGAGGTCGATGATGGTCTTGATCCCTAGATTATCCAATCGGATGGAGTCCCATTCGCTCAAGCTGCTTAACTCGCCGGAGCGAAATACCTTGCCCCATTTCACCGTCTTCCCGTTTGTAGAGGTATAACCGCCTAGATCCCGGAAATTCTGTACACTATCCATAACCGCCGAGCGTGCCCCGATGATCCGTGCGTATTTATCATTAAAAGAAAGGCGGAAATACTTACGTGATATATTATCGTTCGTGATGTAAGTAGCCACGCCATCCTTGATGTTGGCGTAAATGATCGGGGACTCGTTGGTGAAAAGATCCGGGTTGTCGGACACGGTCATCTTGACAATCCCCTCCATTACCGGATCGGTTTCCCATTTTATCACGTAATTTCCGATGTCATCACGTAGGCAAATAGCTCGTATGTCGGGCGCGTTAGAGGAACAACCCACTAACAGGATCACACTGGCGAATAGAGAGAGAATCTTTCCTAACATTGTCTTCTATTATAATAAGCTTTCCTTACAAAGATAGTAAAACAAGTTTTTCCCGCTTCTTCATTAATGATATTTAAGACTGACTAACATACTTCGCCGCGAACTCCTTGGATATATAATTATCATAGCTTTGGCAAACCTCGGAGGCGAGGTCCATTCCGCAGCGGATGATTTTTCCCCAAGTATCCTGATCCAGAGAGGGAAGGTCGGCATGGCGTACGTCATACTTTAGAAGTCCGTAGATAATACCCGCGTTAAAATTGTCGCCGGCGCCGATGGTACTAAGCGGCTGGATTTGCGGGGAATCGAAATGTCGTGTGAAATTACGGGTGTGGAGATTGACTCCGTTTGCCCCGTGAGTTGTTAAGAAACGATCACAATAAAACTGAATATGCTCTTTGTAAACCTCCTGCGCGTCGCTCTTGCCATAAAGGTTCTGGAAGTCCTCGTCCGAGCCCCGGACGATGTCGGCGAATTCCAGATTTTCCAGTACGGTAGGCATGAGGCGGATCGCCTCATGAGCGTGTGCCTTGCGGAAATTGGGATCGTAATAGATGATCGCTTTCCGTTCTTGGGCGTATTGCAGAAATTCTACCATACGAGTCCGCAAGACCGGGTTCAGGGAATAATAAGAGCCAAACACGAAAATATCGTCTTTCTCGATCTTAGGCAGGGGCACCTCCAGCCGTTGCGCCGGGTAATCCTTGTAGAAGATATAATTAGCGTTCTTATCGTCGTCCAGAAAAGCGAGTGATATAGGACTTTTCCCATCGGGGAAACGGTCTACGAACTCGGTCGTGATGTGGTTATCTTCCATGAAATCCCGAATCATGTCGCCAACCCGGTCGTTGCCCAGCTCGCTGATAAAGGATACGGGGACATTCAATCGACCTAATGATATCAATCCGTTGAAAACGGAACCACCGGGAACGGCCTTCTGTGGCTGGTCGTTCCTAAAAATGATATCGAGGATGGTTTCTCCTATACCAAAGACTTTTCTCATGATCTATATACTGGTTTGTTATTCGTTCTTGCTTAGCTCACGGCTCTTGGAGCCTAAGTAGCCCCCGTGATGGCGCTTGGCGTAATCCTTGTTGGTGAAATGGATACGCTTCATGGTTCCGACCACGAGGATATCGCCTATTACCGTCATGACGGTCGTGGAGGTAGTCGGCGTAAGGCCTAACGGGCAAACTTCCTTGGGAGCGCCGGTCAACAGGCATACGTTCGCCTCGGCGGCTAGAGGACTATCCGGGTTACTGGTGATAACGATAAATTTCATGTCTGGCACCAAACCCCTCGTGAGATCTACCAATTCCACCAGTTCACGTGTCTTTCCTGAATTGGAGATCAATAACATGATATCGTTCTTGCATACGATTCCCAGATCTCCGTGTTGTGCCTCGCTGGGATGTAAGAAAAAAGCAGGTGTACCGGTCGAGCTAAAGGTGGTAGCGATATTCAAGGCGATTTGCCCGGCTTTACCCATTCCACTCATGATCAGTTTTCCACCTAGGTCGTGTACATGTTTCACTATAAGCGATACCGCTTCCTCATATCCGGGCGTAACGGGTATGTTGCGAACCGCTTCCGCTTCCTGCTCCAATAAAGAGGTGATATTTTCGTTTACCATATTGTTGATTGATTGTTTTACGGCATTCCTGCCTGAATAACGATCGCGAAAGTATTTATATTTACTGATATTGGCATCATCTATTTCAGACAATTTATCTTTTTAAGACGTTTGCGAATTCGGACTTCGGCTTCCATTTCGGGTATCCGGTATCTTGCGCCAGTTTATAACCGAGGTCGAAGAATAATTGTACTTCTTGTAACAGACCACTGTAATCATCCGTGTCGGGATGGGTCTGGTCGGTCGGTTTGTGGTACGTTTCCGCCCAATAGCGTGCGATATGCTCTTTGGCCCACTCCTTACCCTGTTTGCGGTTGTCGTTCCAACCTTTGGCGAACATGGCCGGGATGCCTTTTTGTACGAAAGGGAAATGGTCGGAGCGGTAGAACATCCCGTTATAAGCGTCGGGGTCGGGCATGATGTAACGGTTGTATTTCTTCGCTAGCTCGGCTAGGGTATCATCCAGCTCGGAGTTGCCGTATCCGGTGATCGTGACATCGTTGTTCTCGCCCCATAGCGGGAAGACATCCAGATTGATTACGGCGGCTATCTTATCGATCGGGAACAACGGGTGCTCCACATAGTATTTCGTACCGAGGAATCCGGTCTCCTCGCAAGTAGGGGAGAGGAAGACGATATTCCGGCGGGGTTTCTCTTTCAAGGTATTGAAACAACGTGCCATCTCGAGCATCCATGCGATGGCTACGGCGTTATCGGTAGCGCCGTTGATGATACTGTCGCCGTTGATCGGTGCTCCATAGCCTAGATGGTCCCAATGGCCTAGATAAATAACACTCTCATCCGTGTTCCCGCTACCGGGAATATAACCGATTACGTTGGGGCTTTGTTGGCGGTCGAAGGTGTTCCTCATCGAGACGGTTACCGTAGATTTCAAGGAGATGGGCTTGAAGTCCGGCGATTTGGATCGCTCGATTAGTTGGTCAATGTCGTAGCCATTATCGGCTAGCAATTGCTTGGCGGCATTGAATTGGATCCAGCCGTTTAGCGGGCAATGATAAGCATCGCTATCGCTGTCCACATACATCTTAGATTGGGCGGAAGCTCGTACGACCGACCAAGGGTAGCCTGCTCCCCGGTCTTCATGGATGATCAAGACTCCTTTTAATCCCTGTCGGGCGCCCTCCTCGAATTTATACATCCAACGGCCGTAATAGGTCATGATATCACCGTTAAAATAATCCGTGTTGTCGCTTCCGAGTCCCGGGTCATTTACGATAACGACCGCTACTTTATCCTGCGGGTTCTCGATTCCCTCGAAATCATTTTTCCCATATTCGGGGGCTACGATCCCATAGCCGGCGAATACCAGTTCCGCGTTGTCTATATCGATCTCCGGCTCGATCCGTGCGGAGAAAGCGGTATAGCCCTCTAGCCAATCCAATGAGATCTTTTCTTCCGGGGTACTCAAGACCATCGGCTTCGGGCATTGCGTACGTGAGGATATGATATTAACCTGTTGGAGATAAGAATCTCCGTTGATGGGTTTCAGGCCGACTTCCTTCATTTGGCGGGCGATATAGTTCACCGCTCGTTCGGCCCCTTCCGAGAATGGTTTACGGCCTTGGCAGGAGTCATGCGAGATGGCCTCGGTGTATCGCTTTAGATGTTCCGTGGTCGCAAGGCTTTTCGCTTTCTCTATATCGTTGCCTCCTCCTCCACAGGCGGAAAGAACCAAGGAGGTGATCGTTAGTAAACAGGTTGCTATTTTCATGTTTCTCATAGAATTATAATGTATTTTCAATCAGCCATTCACCTAAGTTGCGAGTGGCTGCGTCGAAAGCGACACCCACTTTGACTACTTCCCGTTCGTCGGCCGTATAAGGAATCAGATAGCCTCGATCGTCGATTTGCCGGATCGCTTCTTCCGCTGTTCCTTTCAGCTTGAACTCGAATACGTAGATGTAGCGAGGAGTTTTTACGATGGCATCGGCACGTCCTTGGGCCGAACGTACCTCGGCCTCGGTGAATTGCCCTAGTAGCTTGAATACGATGTAGAAGACCACTTGGTAATGACGTTCGGTCCGGTCGTTCAACTCGTAAGGGATATCGGCGAAGAAAGCCTTTAGGCGGGTGAGGAAAGCCTCGGTGTTTCCGTTCTCCAGCTCTTGGATGAACTTCCCGATATAAAAAGGAGTCTCGGTTTCCGGTAAATGCGCATACATGGAGGCGACAAAATTCAAAAATCCATATTTAACTTCCTCATTCGGGTATCCTAACGTATATAACCGGAAACGTTCATCGTAACTTTTAATCGTCAAATATCCACTTTGATAAATCATGGGAACCGGGTTATTGATGTTCGCCCGATCGTCGGAAAGGGAAACCTCGGACACCTCGATCCCGTCCAGCTCCCGTATATCGTAATTCGTTTTCCGTAACATCTCCGCCAAGAATGTCGGGGTACCGGAAGCAAACCAATAGTCGTAAAAGACCTGTTTACTCAACACGTTCAATACGCTAAACGGGTTATAAAGGGCGATACCGCTGCGGAAATCAAAATGGTAGCCGTCGTACCGGCGTGTAATTTTCTCGATGGTACCTTCGTATGAAAGCTTATTCGCCTCGGCCAAGGCATGAAGCTCCGGCTGGAAAGTCGCCTCGATCTCGGGCAATGTCATGCCACAAAGGGCCGCGTATTGTGGGGCTAGGCTGATGTCGTTCAAATGATTCAGGTTGCTGAAAATACCGACTTGCGCGAACTTGGTGACACCGGTTATGAATACGAAGCGCAGCCAAGGATCGGCATCTTTGAGGACCGTATAGAAGGCGGTCAATAATTCCCGGAACTCGTTCTGTAGCTCTTCGTTGTGCAGGTTCCTAAGTAATGGCTTATCGTACTCGTCGATCAGTACGACCACCTTCCTTCCGGTTATCTCCGCCGCCCTTCGTATGATGGTCATGAACCGTCCGGAATAGGTGATACCCTCTCCTCCGGTATCATATATTTTTTCCCATTCCCTCAACTGGCGTTCCAGCATATTCTCCAATGCCTTGCGGCTATCGTACAACTCGGCGTTGAGGCTGAAATGAAGTACCGGATGCTCTTTCCACTCGGTCTCTAGTTTCTCTATGGCTAATCCCCGGAACAATTCTTTCTTCCCCTCGAAATAAGCCTTGAATGTCGATAGCAGCAAGCTTTTCCCGAATCGCCGGGGGCGGCTTAGGAAATAAGGGACACCTTGGTATGCCATTTGATAAATGAACTCGGTCTTGTCAACATACAAATAGTTCTCTGTACGTAGTTTGTCAAAACTCTGTATGCCTATCGGTAATTTTCGGACGATATTTCCCATAGCCTTATCTGTTTAATTTACACAAATGTAGGTATTTTTTCCAAGGAGGCAAATAGATCGAAAAAAACACGTACGTCTTTTTCCGGAAACACGTACATGTTTTTTGAAAAAGACGTACATGTTTTTCCGGAAAGTCTTTCGTACCTTTGCGGGCTGATACAAACAAGAAGGAAAATGGATTATATCGCTCATACATTGCCGAATGGTCTTCGCATGGTACATCTCCCGGTTAATTCCCCGGTTTCTTACTGCGGTTTCGCCGTGAACGCCGGTACACGGGATGAGAACGAGGATGAGTTTGGCTTGGCGCATTTCGTTGAACACATGATCTTCAAAGGTACGGAGAAACGGAAAGCGTGGCATATCCTGAACCGTATGGAGAACGTAGGAGGGGAGTTGAATGCCTATACTACGAAGGAAGAGACCTTTGTTTATTCCATTTTTATGGAGGAGGATTTCGGCCGGGCGTTTGAGCTATTGACCGATCTGGTTTTCCATTCCCAATTCCCCAAACAGGAGATCGAGAAGGAGGTAGATGTCATCTTGGATGAGATCAATTCGTATGAGGATAGTCCTTCGGAACTTATATTCGACGAGTTTGAGAACTTGCTTTATAAGGGTCATGCCCTCGGGCATAATATCTTAGGGGATGAGGAATCTCTTCTTCGCTTTGACTCCGAGTCCGGTCGTTCTTTCATGCGTCGTTTCTACGCCCCGGAGAATATGGTGTTCTTCTCGATGGGACGAAAAGACTTCAAGAAGATCTTGAAATCAGCGGAATCCGCTTTAAGCGATATCTCTTTCCCTATGGCTGAACGGATCCGGAAAGCTCCGGACCCCATCGAGGCTTGCGTACGCCAGATCCATAAAGATACCCATCAAGCCCATGTACTGATCGGTGGCCGGGCTTTCAGTATGCACGATAAAAAGCGCATTCCTTTATTTTTGTTGAATAATATTTTGGGTGGTCCGGGCATGAATAACCGCTTGAATGTCTCCTTGCGGGAAAAGCATGGCTTGGTCTATAACGTAGAATCCAATATAACCTCTTATACCGATACCGGACTAGCCAGTATCTATTTCGGGACAGACCCGAAGAACCGTGAGAAAGCGATGCGTTTGGTGCATAAGGAATTAGCCCGTTTACGTGACGTAAAACTGTCTGCCACTCAATTAGCCGCCGCCAAGAAGCAGGTAATCGGTCAACTGGGTGTGTCGGGCGATAACCGGGAGGGCCTTTTCCTTGGCTTAGGAAAAAGCTACCTCCATTACAACCGTTACGACACCCTCCCCGAAGTATTCGCCCAGATTGAGAAAATAACCGCCGGGCAAATTCTTGACGTGGCGAATGAGGTGTTCGCTCCGGAACGGTTGTTTTGCTTAATCTATGATTAAAACGTCAGTTGCAGCCATCGGGACAAGAATACGTCATACACTTGATACCAGCTATTTCGCAAATCCTCTTCCTTGAAGATCATCTCTTTGTCCAACAAAGCCTCTAGCGCCCGCTTGTAATTAGCGGGTGTGCCGATCTTGTATTTGGCGAGAAAGGCTTTAGACTGGGGCTGGAACACTCGCTCTTCTTTCGCGATGGCTATCAGCAATTGCCATTGTACCGGGCTTAGCAATCGTCTGTATTGGATATAGGTAGCTTGTTGGGAAGACAAGAGGTCGCTACAAATGTTTCTTACATCTTCTTCTTGGATGCGTTTTAAGGAAGACGCATATAAATGATTACATAATGTTTGGGTATAATAAGTATGAGTGCGTGTCCACGTGAGAAGAAAATGAATGGCTTCGTCACTAATCTCACGATTTGACTCTGTAAATTTATTCTTGATGAAAGTAGCGTAAAAGTTATTGGGAATGGCGGCTAGCGGCATCATTTGCGTACTGGAGAAGAACGGGCGTTTGGCACTGTTGAACAGTTCGTTCATCATATGCTTGTTGCTGCCGCTGAAAATAAACCGTACATTCTTCAGTTGCTGGATATAGGAGCGTAATAATGCTTCCGTATTGGTTTCCGGGTAGTTGGCTATTTGTTGAAACTCGTCGATAGCGATCAATATTCTTCGATCTTGGGTTTCCAGAAACTGGAAAATGGCCGCCAAGGTTTTCTCGGCACCTTTTTGTTCGGTAAACTCAAAACTGATTTCCGGTTGTCCTGTTAGCGCATCGTAAGAAAGGATCGGATGGAAACCTTTCAGTAGATCCAGAAAGCGTTTCCCAATACTTTTCTGCTCCGGGATTTGCTGCAAAATGGCTTGTGACAAACTTTCCGTAAATTCCTTTATGGACTGACTCGCATAGATATCATTCCGTTTTCCACGAATTTCCTCAAGGATGAAAGTTCCTCTTCCCGGTCGCAAAAATATTCTCTCCCCATATAACCTGTTGTAGGAAATGGATTTACTTTAGAAGTTGCCATGTCTTATACGCTTTTGTTTGCTTACAAAGATAACGAAAATATCATACAAAATGTATCATACAAAATGTATGATGCGTTTTCTCCCGATTATCCGATGAGTGGCTAGCGAGGATTATGGAACTTATGCTCAAATCCCGGGCTTATGTTTTGTTGCCAGCCTGTAGCCTACCTTGGGTATAGTGGTTAGTTCCAGGGTATCGTCTTCGGACAGGTACTTGCGGAGTTTCGCCATGAAATTATTCAAGCTTTGTTCGTTCGTATAGCCATCCTCCCAGAGTTCCTGCTCCATTTCTTGTCGGCTGATGGTTTCATCCGGATGATTGGCGAGGAGTGTCAATAATTTACCCTCGGATAGGGTGAGCCTCTTTACGATTTGTTCTCCTTTCATCAGGATATAGTCTTGCGTATAGAGAGTGAGCTGTCCTATCTGTAGGAAGGAAGCATGCGATGAGGTATTTGTATGTCTCTTGATATAAGCCACTAACTCATCAATCTCGAAAGGTTTCTTCAGATATGCGATCCCTCCGGCATCCAATGCCTGCGTCACAAAAGAGCTTTCGGTATGCGACGATACGAAAAGGATGGGTATATCCGGTAAGATAAGCCTCAATTCGGGTGTAGCTTCGATACCATTCTTTTGCCCGATCTCTACATCCAGTATGAGGATATCCGGACATAATTCTTTAATGACAGATCGGATGGCTACAAGGGATGTCTGGTAATAAGTCTCATAACCAAGGCTATCCAATGCTACCGTAACGATATTTCCCAACACTATATCATCATCGATGAATAAGACTTTTGTTTTTCCCATGATCGATCATCTTATAATTCTTTATGCCACACAAATATAACCAAAGATTATATTTTCGTTATGAATGATTTGTTTAAAAATTTCCTACTTTACATTATGAACAGAAAATAAAGAACATGGGTAATTTGAAGTTAGAAAAACTTACTGAGTATGAGTTGTCAAGGATTCGTGGAGTGATTATCTTAACCGGCATATTTCAGATCTAAATATCTCTGTAAATTCTGGTCAGAGTAATAAATCCAGAATAATTAATCGTTAAACATTACTGTTATGTTGAAATTTCTCAAATTAGGAGCCGTTTTGTTTGGTTTGGCGTTAGCTTTTATCGCATATGTGGATGACGTTAAGGCGACCGCTCCTCCTGTTACGACAGGAGGGTGTGTAGGTGATGGCGCTTGTGGTATTACAGAGGGCGGAACGAGATTAATTGGTAAGTGGGTGGAATAGCCTAACTGAAAAAAGGGAGAAGATTATAAATGAGTAATTTTCTCCCCCATCCCTTAGACTTAAATCGTAAATTAATAAAAAATCATGATATGAGTAGAAGAGTATTTTTGTTGTTTGCGTTTTTGTATTTGATCACTCGTTCTGCCCTTGCGCAATTTCTGTCGCAAGATACGATTTTTATCAGTGATACGATCGTCTCTCTGTCTGATATTACCGTGACTGCCCAGAAGAACGTAATTAAGAAAGCGGATAAAATCATCTATAAGGTAAATGAGAAGGATTTCATACATCACACGAAAGCGGATAATGTACTAAAGCGTATACCGAACGTGGCGGTTACCTCGTCTGGTATCATGATAGACAATTATAAGAATGCGGTTATTTACATAGATGGAATAGAATCGAATGAGGAGGAGTTGAAGCACATAAATGTAGAGGATATCGAGTCTGTAGAGGTGATCAATAATCCATCGGCGATCTATGGCTCCGAGTTGACGGGAGGCGTGATCAATGTGATAAGGAAGAAAAAGGAAGAACGTTTTTTCATGGGAGAGTTAGAGGGCTCTAAGTCCGTACGTTTAAATCGTTATTCTTTTAGTCCGAGCTTCTCATTCAAGACACACAAAATAACGACAAAAGCTTTTTATTCTTTTACCAAGAATAACCAGAATATCCATACACTTACCGAGAGATTTCAGAAAGATTCCATGTATAGCCAAGATAATCGCCAAAAGGTACGTGGGTGGCAGAGTTATGCCTCGTTAAGTATGCGTGTTGATTTCAACCCCTCGAATCAGTTGTTCCTATCCGGTTCGGCTATGCATTATAAATTCGACCATCAATACAATGGAGAGCTGCGTACGGATGTGGGCGCTACTCCATTGGACTACGCTAATCGAGAGTGGCTTGGGAAATATTCAGCCAACCTTCTTTATCGTCATCTTTTCTCAGGAAATGCGCTCCTCGACATTAAGGCTAAATATTTCGACTATAGCACGGAGTATAGAAGCCAAATGGATAAATACTCCAAGATAAGGGAGGGTACTGGGGAGATCCTTTATCAGAAGCGGGCGATCAATCTTTGGGAGAATCCCTTGGATCTCACTTTTGGCTACAAAAGTATCTACCGGGAATATTATACGGGGAAGAATAAGAAATGGTTATCGTCACAGGCCGTAAATCTGTTCAACGCATCGGCCAATTATTCACTTGGAAATGTATCGGGTTATGCTTCCCTCTCGTATGATTACATGCACCAGAAGCTTGGAGGTGCAGCGATCGATAAGCATTCCTTCTTGCCGGTAGTGTCGATCTTGTATAATAACCCGAGGCTCGTAGATCTGAGTGCCAACTACTCCCGCAAGATAACACGTCCTAGTATAGACTACCTGAACCCCGAGGCTGAGACGTTTAGTCCACTCTATATAAGGGTCGGGAATACAGGGCTGGATACGCAGTTGAATAATGAATTATCATTTCGAGTCAGCAAGAACTTGCCAAAGCAGCATAATCTGTCACTCAATGCTTATTATATCTTTAATAATAAGGTGATAGGAGAGGTGATACGCGAGAGCGGGAATAATACGATTTATAGCTATGACAATATCGGGAAAATGAGGGTCGGTGGTTTCAGCATGGGATGGTTTGCTCCTTTACCCTATGAGATTTACTTGAATGCCCAAGTGGGTCCTAGCTATCGGGAATATTCATCACCGGGTAGCCAGTCTCTTGTCCGCGAAAATGGAGGCTGGTCATTTATGACTTACCTCATTATTGGTGCTAAAATCAAGGACTTCCTGTCTGTCAATCTGGATTATAGCCATAACTCAAGGGTGTATCAGCTTGTTAGCACCACCAAGATGAGGCCGATGGTTAATTTGAATATAGAGACGAACTTGCTGAAAGATAAGTTGAAGATCGCTCTTTATTGTATGGATCTGGGAGGTTGGTTTACGACAAGCCATTCCGTTATTCATGGAGACTCGTTTGAGCAATATGTGGTCAATGAGAATAAGATGATGAATTTCTCTGTCTCTGTGCGTTACTTATTTGGCAAGAAATTCAAGGACAGTTTTGGAGGTAGAACAATTGATAATTCGGATATTATAACAAAATAGAAGATGAGTACGGTTAAATATATATTATATGTCTTGATAATTTCTTTCTTCTCTTATACATTGATGAATAAGGTGCTAATATATGATTCGTTTTTACTGAATATATTGAAGACGGGATTATTTAGTGATTTTCAGGTTTATGTTCTTTCTGTAAGCGCTATTGCGTTAGAAGCG
>OHRW01000078.1_pt1 | contig 65037 bp, 54 predicted proteins | sample 1578541 | NCBI WGS metagenome assembly OHRW01 (sample SAMEA3879519, study PRJEB24766) | human gut metagenome | biome: human-associated habitat; feature: feces | place: USA | collected 1985/1987 | reverse complement strand
ATGGATGGAGCTCTTTTCAATTAGAATACAGCGCACTTTTCAATTAGTATCTACATACTTAAACCATTCAGAAAAGAAATGATGGAAGATAAACATATTGCATCCATCTATGATTATGAGGATTCTGGCGAATGCTTTAACGGGCAGCATATAGATGGTGGAATCTGCTATTTCCTTTGGAGTAATAAGCACAATGGCAAGTTGCGTTACACTTATATTTCAACGAATAAAGAGTTTTTTGTATCTACAAGATTCTTATCCGATGGGAATTCTGATATCGTTATACGTGACAACCGTCGTCAATCTATTATTGCTAAAACTTCGACAAATTGCTCCTTATTTAAGGAGATAGTCTCATTAACCCAGCCGTTTGGAATCAGAAAGGATTTATTTAATTCGCCAGAAAGATATCCACTATCTAATTTACAATCAGAACCTTTCTACGGATGCGTAAAAATTTATGGTGTGAAAGGAATTAAAGGAGGAGCGAGAAGAACAATTGGATATATTTCACCTAGAATTATAACAAAAAACAAAGCTGCAGTAAATAAATATAAACTATTTTTTACAACTAGTTATTCTACAAATGCTTTCAATCCACCAGAAACCATCATAGGAGAACAAAATTCAGTTTGCACAGAAACCTTTCTTTTGATAGGTCCCTTTGATACTGAGATTGAACAGAAAAATTGTTATAAATATATCTGTACTAATTTTTTTAAGACATTATTGTTTTTTGGTCGAGGTACTATGCAGGTGTCACAAGATGTTTTTAGATTTATTCCACTGCAAGATTTTAGTAATCAAAGCGATATTAACTGGCATAAATCAATTTTGGAAATTGATAATCAGTTGTATTTAAAATATTCTTTCACAAAAGAGGAGATTTTATTTATAGGAAAATCACTACTGTCCGCTAAAAATGGACAAGGTTAAAAATTAAATAAATCCGGTTCACTTGAATCATATTGGTCTTTGACATTTTTGAAATTCGATTTGTAGAACAAGTCACTGAGATGTGTTTTGTCGGTCAGAGAGATTCCGAGAATTTGGAGAACTTCATAGATGCTGCGTTCTAATTTCATATCGTGTTGGATTATTGCTACCAAACAGTAAGTAATTATCGCACAATAGATTTGTATGCGTACTGCGTTTTCCGATATTCCCCAAAACTTCTTAATCCTGAGGTGTTGTTTTATCCATTTGAAGAACAGTTCTACACCCCATCTGTTTCGATAAAGCGATGATATCAACTCCACAGATGCGTCAAGATTGTTTGTCAGGAAGATATATTGTGTACCGTCTTCAGGATTTTCAACGATGAGTTTTCTAAGTTCCTCGGGATAATCCTTAGAACTTTTATAAACCGTAAAGCACCCGATTACATCCGAAACTACACCTTCCGGCAATCTTCGTTTCCAGGTTTTAGGCTTGATCCGTACGTTTGTTTTGGCTCGTACAACGAAGAAAGCACCTATACGATTATCGTATTAAGATTGCTGAAGTCGTTATATCCGCGGTCGAATATGTAGTGCGCTCCAGATTCGTATGGTATCTCAGGCATAGCCTTTGAATCGTGAATGTTGGCAGGTGTAATATGCACAAATGCAGGTACTTCCGCTTCAACATCATAGAGCGTATGCAACTTTATTCCGCCTTTATGTTTGCGAAATTTGGCCCATTCAAACACCGACAGGCACAAATCAACCGTTGTAGAGTCAAATGCGTAAACATGACCGTCAAGTTCGAATATTTTAGTGATTCTACGCTTGCGGGCCTCGGCAATCATGAATGTTGCATACTCCTCGAAAATACGGTAATCACGTTGCACATTAGCCTTACTGAGATTGCTTCGTGTTACAGATTTCCCGATTCCGAGATGGTCGAGTTTCCCAGCATGTGCTTCCATAGCCACAACCAGATCTCTGAGGCACTCTCGATTGGATAGTTGACCGAACATCATCGTAAGCAACTGATTCTAACAGGTATAGCTTTTGATATACTTGTTGCCATTGTATTTCTTCACAATGTATTTGAATTTCTCGTAATCAAGGAATTTAACTAATTGAGAGAAAACGTACTCGTCTTTAAACATAACGGTCTGATTTTGACCGCAAAGTTAAATTCAAGTCTCGGAAATCTAAAATTGCCTATAACAAATTGAATTTCAATAATTTCAAAGAACTTCTATGATTTTTTTAGTGGACACTAATGTAGGAAAATAATAAGGCAACTATCCAAAATTTAAATAGTAATTAGATTTAAAACATATGATTTGACAAGAAATATTTGCATGTATTTGATATTAATTTGAATTGCAATTATTTGTTAAAGAAAGTGCATTAAATAAAATATGGAAAATTAGTTGAGCTTCTTTTAATTATCTGCTCAAGTTTTTTCATTAAATCTAATGTGATAGTAATTTCTTTATCTGAAATAATAGGAAGAGTTCCAAGTTGATCATGTGATCCTTGATGTAATACGACCTTTTGATAGGTATGTAAATGTTGTATTGTTGTAGAGATCCATGGCATCTGGTTGCCTTCATTATATTTTTGGAAAATAGCTCTAATTTTAGATTGTAGATATTTCTGAGGACAAACCTTTACTAGTGATGAAATATTTTTGATTAAATCTGTCTGTGTATAAATTTTATCACCATCCAAATAGCAATATAGCCATTTTTCGTTATTACAGATTCGGTCAATTAAGTCAGAAGTCTCTTCTTGTACTCCAATTGTTAAAATTTTCCCAAATTCATGTAGTAATTTTTCGAATTTTTTACGCATAGCATTAATCGCTAATTCATCAGTTGGCAAAATTCTTCCACCAAATTTTTTTACTAGTTCATCTACATTTTCTTCTTCACTAATTGAATACATGATATGAGTTCCATCTATTTGATACAGTGATGTATATCTCCAATTTTCATTTGTATGGTTTATACCTGAAATATGTTTTATTAAATTATAAAAACCAACATTGTGTGTCATTAATAATAACTGATACTCTTTTCCTAAATTAATTAAAATCCGAGCCAAAACAATGCGGTTTGCTAAATCTAGGCTTGACATTACGTCATCAAATACTACGAAATATTTTTTTTCATCTCCTAATTTAGGGGCTAATTTTACATAGCTTATAAAAATCAAAATTTTAATTAAATTTTGATGAGCCTCGTTTAATTTTTCGTGTATATTCTCGGTAATGATACCTTCAATTATACCTGATATTCCAACTATTTTTTCTTCTGATTCAGGGCGAACTAGTTCTATTTTTTCTTTAAATTCATTCTTTAAAATATCATTAACATCACTTAATACCATATCAATAATTTCAGATGACGATAATTGTTCATATGAATAAGGTCCGCCAAAATGGTTTTTCCCAATTAAGTTTTCTAGCTTAATTTTAGATGTAGGCCTAAGTTGAAGTCTATCTAATATGAAAACATTTTTATTGGGCATAGCATCGGGGCTAGTGGATGAAAATTTATTTCCATCAATATCTATTTCAAATACATCATTAGATTGATCATGCAGGTAACTATTTAGCCAATCTCGTTTGGCTGCTTCCCGCTCTTCGCCAACAATATTGGGACTTATTACTTCTTCTTCTATAAAATTAGCAAATGAAATTAATCTTATAGCTTCAGATATAGATGTTTTTCCACCTCCGTTTTCTGCATATAACAAAAGGTTAGATTCCTTTTCAATGTTATTGTTATCTACAGTATATAAATCTAATTGTAGGGGCGATTTTATACCTTTAAAATTGGATATGGTTATTTTTTTCACACGTAGATTTTAGTAGATTTAAAAAAACTGGAAAGTATTTCTCGCATATCTTTCTTTCTATAAAGAAAATCATTATAAGAATAGTACGTTTTACCTCTAAGGATTTTGGCAACAGAGTTGAGACTAGATGAATTATATAAAAGGCTTCTTTCTGATAAAGATTTATATGTTTTTGGAAAATCAATAATAGAAAAATTCGCCATATCTTCAATGTCATATTTTATGGTTTCATTAGGCCAATCCCAATGGGCAGTTGTATCACTTTGTCGAACAATACGTTCTACATTTAATGGAAATGTTATTTTTAATGAATTCCAATTATCTTCAGTAAGATAATGGTAAAGCATTACAAATCCATTTCTTAAGCGTCGTCTTTCATCAAAAAAATCATCTGAAAGTTCACCATTTTGTAGTATCATTTGCCTTTTATTCATGATCTTTACATTAATATCAAATATCTTATATTTTATATCTTGGGCTGGATCATGAGCATAGCATATTTTTACAAGAAATTCTAAAAAGTCAACAACCTTTTGTTCTTGTTGGGAATCATCTGATTCTAAAGTCGAATATACAAAAACCACCATAGCTGATAATGGAATAGCACTAGAATGTGCTTGCAGGACTTGATATAATAGCGCTGTTTTAGCAGATGAATACTTTAATGTATCAATCTTTTCAAGAACATCACCAATTGAATTAAGGTCATTCATAATATTTTTCCATTTTTTTGTTTTGAATGGAGAAATATCATGATTCAAAAAGAAATTTCTTAAATTAGGTTCAGACGTGGTTTGATTGTTTTGAGCTCGTATAATTCGCAAATAATATCTAAAGACTTCATTTACAGAAATGTTCAATTCTAGACATTTTTGTCCTAAATTTTTCCATTCCAAAATAAATTCATTACCTTCTTTCACACTACTAGCCATCTCATAGAGTTTTGCCTTTAATATATCTGCATCTGCTAAATCTAGTCCACGATTGTTGATTGTTTCAAAAATTGTTAATGCGCGTGAAGTAGCTTCCGCCATATCTTTGCCGTCGAGTACTATTGGTAATAAATATACTCTATCAATAAAATACTTCCAAAAACTGGTCTGCTCGACATTTCCAATTCGACTAAAATATTCTTGAATCCATTTATAAATTTGGATTGCATTTGATTGGATCTGACCTAATTTAGAAATCTCTTTGATTTTATTCTTGAAATCATCTTGTTGCCAATTCAGTAAATCATCAATTCCCTCTTGATCAGCTTCTTCAAATACTAATGAATCAATTTTAGAAAGCACATTATTATCTTCCCAATCTTTTATTGATAGCATTTCCTCTATTCTTGGAACTTTAGTTAAGATTGCAAGAGCTTTTAAGAACATCCATAAAGTTAAAATTCTTTGTTGCCCGTCGATAATCTGTGGTTTAGATTTATCATCGTTTCCACGAGCAATAACAATGTTCCCAACAAAATAATCTTCATTTAACTTAAAGGCTTGCGTAATATCATCAAATAATTGCTTTGCCTCTTTTTTCGTCCATCTATAAGGCCTCTGAAACGGAGGAACGATGTACCTGTCATCATTAATAAATAATGACCTTAAATTTTTTTGTTCTGCTGATAATGATAGAGCCATTCTAATGGTATGATTTAGTATCGTACAAATATAAGGATTTATTTTATTAGATTAAAATGCACTATAGAGAAATATCGGATTTACATATAATTTGTTAAGGTAGATTTCCATAATAATAGAAATATTAATATCTTTGTGGATACATAAATAGTGTTCTTTTGATTGATGTAAAATCTAACAAAATATAGAACTTCGCTCGTTTCTAAATCGTTACCTGTAAAAAAACATATTCTTATAAACTGCTTATTTTCAACGTATAAGATAAATGGTGATGCCTAGCACAGTGGAAGGTGATGTGCTTGTGTATATTAGCCCTTTTGACCCATTTGTTTAAAATTCTTAGTGTGTAAGAATAGGAGGGGAGCCCGAATACCAACTCCTCGTTAATGCCTTTATGTCTTTGCAGGAGCTTGATGGCAGTGTGGTTTAAGTTTAGATGCAAGATTGCGTTTTTGGAGTGTGACTGTACTTTCTGTTGTAGAATAGTAAGGCGGTTTGATGAGAAATCTATGTCTTTATATTGCAGTTGGTGCACATCACACCAGCGCAGCCCACAATAGCAAGAGAACAAGAATGCCCTTTTTACTTCGTTGTTGGGGCATGGAGTGATAGCAAGTTTCTGAATCTCTTTTAAGCTGAGGATTGCTTTGGTTACCTCATCAAACTGCATCAGGCGGATACCATCTGTAGGGTTAGAGGTCATTAACTTTTTTTCTATACATTTATTGATGCACATTCTGAATTTCTTGAAATATCCGATGGGAGTGTTACCTCGGAGATGACCCCTGAGATACTCAAGAAAATTTATACAAAAATCTTTTGTGAGAAGGGTTACAGGTAAGCTTTTCTTTCTTGTAAACAGTCGCAGATGGGTGATACATGCCCTGACCATTTTCTTGTCCTTTTTGTGATAGGTATCCAGGTATTGTCCTATCAGAATATAGAAATCGGGAACATTGCTTTTATCTGTTGGAAGTATATCATCGAATGTATTTTCTATATCGTTCAGATGATATTCAACAGATAAGAATTCTAGTTCCTTCTTTGCTCTTATCTGCCTGGCAATTAGTACCTTGTTTCTGTTTTCCGCTCTTCGCTCTGCACTGGTAGGAGCGTCCAGGATGATGCCCAAATACTCTTTGCGGCGCTTCCCGTTATAACTGTAATTCAAATAAAGCGAAACTCTTCCTTTGTTCAATTGTTTCTTTCCTAATGTAATTCCCATAATGAATAATAATTAATACAATAATAATGTTGAAAAGAAGGACCAGAGAGGAACTGAAAATGAATTCCTCCATCTTTCTTTCTATAATAATAATATCTTTTGTACCTTTGTGTCATAAACAAAAAAATGGAAGAAAATTTTGATATACGCGAGCAACAGCTCACAACTAAGGAACGCGATTTTGAGAATGCCTTACGTCCGCTGAATTTTGAAGATTTCAGCGGGCAGGATAAGGTAGTGGATAATCTGCGCATCTTTGTCAAGGCGGCGCGTCTGCGGGCCGAGGCGTTAGACCATGTTCTTTTGCACGGACCTCCCGGCTTGGGCAAGACGACCTTAAGTAATATCATTGCCAATGAACTGGGAGTAGGTTTTAAAGTGACCTCAGGACCGGTGCTGGATAAACCGGGTGATTTGGCGGGAGTACTGACCAGCCTGGAACCCAATGATGTGCTTTTTATTGATGAAATACATCGGTTGAGCCCTGTGGTAGAAGAATATCTGTATTCTGCCATGGAGGATTATCGTATCGATATAATGATAGACAAGGGACCTTCGGCGCGTAGTATCCAGTTGGAGTTGAGCCCGTTTACTTTGGTTGGAGCCACTACCCGGAGTGGGTTGCTGACTGCGCCTTTGCGTGCCCGTTTTGGAATTAATCTTCATTTGGAGTATTATGACGATGATGTATTGACAAGCATTATCCGTCGTTCAGCTACTATATTGAATGTGCCTTGTGACGTGAAAGCGGCGGGTGAGATTGCTTCGCGCAGCCGTGGAACGCCCCGTATTGCAAATGCGCTGTTGAGGCGCGTCCGTGATTTTGCCCAGGTGAAAGGTTCCGGAAGGATTGATGTGGAAATTGCCCGGTTTGCTTTAGAAGCCTTGAACATTGACAGGTATGGACTGGATGAGATAGATAACAAGATTTTATGTACTATTATAGATAAGTTTAAGGGAGGCCCTGTGGGGCTGACTACTATTGCAACCGCTTTGGGTGAAGACGCCGGAACAATAGAGGAGGTTTATGAACCTTTTTTGATTAAAGAAGGTTTCTTAAAACGTACTCCGCGTGGACGTGAGGTCACGGAACTGGCCTATATGCACCTGGGACGGAGCATTTATAATAGTCAGAAGACATTATTTGATGATTAAAAGATGGCAGGATTAAAAGCATTAGCCAAGGAAACAGCCATATATGGGATGAGTAGTATCATCGGGCGGTTCCTGAATTATTTGTTAGTACCGATATATACCAACGCTTTGCCTGTGGAATCGGGGGGCTATGGTATCATTACCAATATGTATGCTATAACTGCCTTGCTGATGGTGCTTTTAACATATGGTATGGAAACCGGATTTTTCCGGTTTGCCAATAAGGGGGTGGATGATCCGATGCGCGTCTATTCCACTACTTTGCTTTCGGTAGGGGCGACTGCGCTCTTGTTTTTAATCGTTTGTCTTTCTTTTCTGCATCCCATAGCAGGTTTCTTGGGATATGGAGAGCATCCGTGGTATATGGGGATGATGCTGATTGTAGTCGCAATGGACGCTTTCCAAGCTATTCCTTTTGCTTATTTGCGATATAAGAAACGCCCTGTTAAGTTCGCTGCATTGAAATTGTTGTTCATTTTTGCCAGCATTGCCTTGAATATCGCTTATTTTGTAGGTATGAAAGGAGAGAATGTCGGAGTGGCTTTTGCTATAAATCTGGCTTGTACTTCTTTGGTGATGCTGTGTATGTGGAAAGAATTGGTGGGCTTCAGGTATGTGCTGGACAGGGAGTTGTTGCGGCGTATGCTGCATTATTCTTTCCCGATATTGATTCTGGGTATTGCCGGAATCTTAAATCAGGTAGCCGATAAAATTATTTTTCCGTTTGTTTATCCTGATAAGGCGGAGGCGACCATCCAGTTGGGTATTTATGGGGCTGCCAGTAAAATAGCTATGATAATGGCCATGCTGACACAGGCTTTCCGGTTTGCATACGAGCCGTTTGTTTTTAGTAAGAGTAAAGAAAAGGATAGTCGGGAAATGTATGCCAAAGCGATGAAGTTTTTCATTATCTTCACTTTGCTGGCCTTTTTGGCTGTTATGTTTTACCTTGATATATTGCGTTATATTTTAGGACGTGATTATTGGGTAGGGCTTAAAGTTGTACCTATTGTCATGGCTGCCGAAATGTTTATGGGTATTTATTTCAATCTTTCTTTTTGGTATAAGCTGATTGATGAAACAAAATGGGGAGCTTATTTTTCATTGGTGGGATGCAGTATCATTATCCTGATAAATATTTTCCTTATTCCGGTATTTGGCTATATGGCGTGTGCGTGGGCAGGTTTTGCCGGATATGGAGTAGCTATGCTTCTCTCTTATTTTGTAGGGCAGAAAAAATATCCTATTAATTATGATTTGAAAGCGATAGGTAACTATGTGGCGTTAGCGCTGGTACTTTACATTGTTTCAGTTTATCTTCCTATTCAAAATATATTCTTGTTGTTGGGTGTTCGTACATTACTGTTGTTATTGTTTGTGGCATATATTGTGAAAACGGACTTCCCCTTGCAGCAGATACCTGTTATAAACCGATACATAAAGAAATAGCTATGAGTGACCTGAAGAATGATTTGAAGAATGTGCCTTATATAAAGCAGTTCTTTGGTGAATATCTTGATTTGCGCAAGGATAAGGATAATGAAGCCTTGATTGTAGAAAGTATTCGTAACGGTGTTGAGTTCAAAGGAACTAATTTGTGGATTCTTATATTCGCAATTTTTATTGCTTCATTGGGCTTGAATGTGAATTCTACGGCAGTGATTATCGGTGCTATGTTGATATCTCCGCTGATGGGGCCGATTATGGGAGTGGGGCTGGCTATCGGACAGAATGATTTTGAACTGTTGAAACGTTCTCTGAAAAGTTATTTGGTGGCGACTGTATTTAGTGTGATTACATCCACGATTTATTTTTCGCTGACTCCGTTGGATGAAGTGCAATCGGAGTTGCTGGCACGTACTTCTCCTACTATATATGATGTGCTTATAGCTTTATGCGGTGGCTTGGCCGGTATTATCGCCTTGTCTACAAAGGAGAAGGGGAATGTTATTCCGGGGGTAGCTATTGCTACGGCTTTGATGCCGCCTTTGTGTACTGCCGGATTTGGGCTTGCTACCGGAAATTTACTTTATTTTTTAGGTGCGTTCTATTTGTATTTTATCAATTCAGTATTTATCAGTCTGGCTACTTTTATCGGGGTGCGTGTCATGCATTTCCAACGTAAGGAGTTTGTGGATAAGGAGCGTGAGAAATTGGTAAAGAAATATATTATTTTTATTACTTTGGCTACGATGTGTCCTGCTGTTTATCTGACTTATGGCATTGTAAAAAGTACTATTTATGAAGCTTCTGCCAACAACTTTATCAACGAGGAGCTGAATTTTAATAATACCCAAGTAATAGACCGGAAGATTTCTTTCGAGAAGAAGGAAATACGTGTTGTGCTAATAGGCAATGAGGTTTCGGAAACAGAAATAGCAACCGCAAGGGATAACTTGAAACTTTTTAATCTGGCAGGAACCAAACTGGTTGTTCTTCAAGGAATGAATAATGATGCGATGGATATTGGCAGTATAAAGGCGCAAGTGATGGAGGACTTTTATAAGAATAGTGAGAAACGTTTGCTGGAGCAGCAGGAAAAGATTAAGTCTTTGGAAAACGAACTTAATGTATATGCCGCATACAATACCGTAGATAAAAAGATAATTCCCGAACTTAAAGTACTTTATCCTGCAGCAGAAGCTATAGCCATGGCGAAGACTGTGGAATTGCAGGTAGACTCAACCCAAACGGACACATTGACAATAGTCTTGATGAAATTCAGTAAAAAACCTGTAGGAAAAGAACAGGAAAAGATTTCCAAATGGTTGAAGGCACGTGTCGGGGCGAAAAAACTTAAATTAATTGTAGAATAAAACCATGAAAAAACTACTATTGCTGCTGTCTTTCCTGCCTTTATGTATATGGGGTAATGAGGGAATGTGGCTTCCTTGTTGCCTTAGCAAACAAACTCAACAAGTGATGAAAGAAATGGGATTGGAACTTTCATCTGAACAATTGTATAATCCCGGAGGAAAAGCATTGGCTAATGCTGTTGTTAGTTTTGGAGGTTTTTGCTCGGGGGTTGTTGTATCTCCGGATGGCTTGGTTTTTACTAACCACCATTGTGGGTATGATGCCATTCAGCAGCATAGTTCTGTGGAGCATGATTATTTGCGAGATGGTTTTGTAGCCGACTCCTTAAGTAAGGAGCTTCCTAATCCGGATTTATTTGTCAGTTTCCTGATACGCACAGAGGATGTGACGGAGCGTGTGTTGCAAGCTATTCCAGTCGGGACAAAGGAAAATGACCGTGCGCTGATTGTGGATTCTATTTCCACATTGCTTGCTCAGGAAGCTGTGGCGAATGATACGTTGCTGCGTGCTGAGATAACTCCTTTTTATGGTGGTAATGAGTTTTATCTGTCTGTGTATAAAGATTATTATGATGTTCGTCTGGTGTTTGCTCCTCCCTCTTCTGTAGGCAAGTTTGGCGGGGATACAGATAATTGGGTATGGCCCCGCCATACCGGGGATTTCTCTGTTTTTCGTATTTATGCTGATCAGAATAATCAACCGGCAGCTTATTCTCCGGAGAATGTGCCTTATCATCCGGATTATTTTGCTCCTGTTTCTTTGGGCGGGTATGAACAAGGTTCATTTTGCATGACTATGGGATATCCCGGTTCTACCAGCAGGTATTTGTCTTCATTTGGGATAGACGAAAGGATTAATACGGATAATGCCGCTATGATTAATGTCCGTACCATCAAGCAGGCTATCTGGAAAAATGCAATGGAAAAAAGTGATGATATCCGCATTAAATATGCTTCCAAGTATGCACAAAGCTCTAACTATTGGAAGAATAGTATAGGCATGAATCAAGCGGTAAAAGAGTTGAAAGTGATAGAGAAAAAACAAGCTTTGGAGCGCCAGTTGCAAGAATGGATCCGTCGGGAACCTGATAAGCGAAGCAAATATGCAAGGGTTCTGACTGAACTGGAGCTGAATTATCGTAATCGTAGAAATGCGGCGCGGGCTATGGCATATTTTGGAGAAACATTTGCTAATGGACCGGAGTTGATTACGGCAGCCTTGGCTGTACTGAATTTTGATTTTGAGGCAGAGGAGAGTGATTTGGAGCGTAATATGCGGCAATTGTTGGAGATTTATGCCAATATGGATATAAGTGTGGATAAACAAGTCTTTGTGGCTATGTTGAAAGAATATGCGGCTGAGGTAGGCAAGGAGTTTTTACCTGATGTTTATCCATTGATAGAGAAAGATTTTAAAGGTGATTACCAAGCTTATGTAGATGATTTGTATGCTCGTTCCTCTTTAAAGACACCGCATGGGTTTGAACAGGTGGTGAAGGGAGATACCACTTATGTCTTGTTTGATGACCCTGCGGCTTCTTTTGCTATTGATATGTTGGTGAAATTTTATGAATTCAATCAGTCGGTGGAAGAAGCTAGTATGAATATTGAGAAAAATGAACGTTTGTTGAATGAAGCAATGCGTGAGATGGAGGCAGATAGGGTGTTTTATCCGGATGCTAATTCTACTATGCGTCTGAGTTTTGGCATGGTGGGTGGTTACTCACCGAAAGATGCTATTGAATATTCTTACTTTACGACGACAAAAGGTATTTTTGACAAGATAAGGCAGTATAAGGGAGATAGTGATTTCGATGTGCTTCCTTCTGTAGTCGAATGCTTGAGAAGGAAGGATTTCGGACGTTATGCTACCGGAGATGGTAATATGAATGTTTGCTTTATTTCGGATAATGATATTACGGGAGGGAATTCCGGTAGTGGAATGTTTAATGGAAAAGGGGAATTAATAGGTCTTGCTTTTGACGGGAATTGGGAAGCAATGAGTGGAGATATTGTTTTTGAACCTAATTTGCAGCGTTGTATCGGGGTGGATATCCGCTATGTTCTTTACATGATTGAAAAATATGGGAAAGCTTCCCGTTTGGTCGATGAACTGAAATTGACAGACTAAAAGAAAAATATGAAATGACAGGAAGCTTGGGTATGTCAAAGTTCCGATAGTTTGTCATATAATCTTTCATCCGGAAAGATGGCAAAAAAACTGTTAATATTAATTCGATGTAAACAAGGATATTCGGCAAATCTTTTTTTGAATAATACGATAAATCCAACTGATTCATTATGAGTCAGTTGGATTTATCGTATTATTTGCGGAATGTCCTTGAAATGACAGGTTGTTTCAATTCTGCCTGCTCCGCTATTATTCGAGAGAAGTGGATGTTATTTGCATATTTCTACTATGCTCAATTCTCTTTCATGAAGTTGGCTTCCTCATTTCTTGGATTTCTTTTTCTTATTGTTATCGCTGTTAAAGAATTGTTTCCAGTCGTCTTTCGTTTTGGGACCGCGTTCTTCAATGTAGCCACGTTCCGCACGGCTGGGTCTTCCTTCTTTTGAGGTCGTTTTTTTATTGGACCTGTCACTTTTTTTGCCGAATGAAGCATTCCTTGCTGCACTGCTTCTGCGTTCGCCATTGTCGTTTTTGCCATTATTGTCACCGGCAACTTCTACTACAATTTTCCGGCCGCCATTCAGATTAACCTTGTTCAATGCTTTAATCACGTCCTGTGCCTGATTTTCTGCTACTTCGAAGAAAGAGAAATTCTGCATCAGGTCTATTCGTCCGATGGTAGTACGTTGCTTCTTCATGTTGCGGTTAATCAGTTCTATGATTTGGTTGGCATAGAAACCGTCTGTCTTTCCTACATTCAGGAATAGACGGGTGTATCCTTTTTCTGCTTTACGCTCTGTCTTTTCACGAGCACTGCCATGATCCTTGCGTTCTTTGGAGCCACGTTCGCTGCGACGGTCATTTGTGCTGGGAATTTCTATTTCCGGAGCGTTACTATAGTATTCCAAGAAGCGGTTAAATTCCATTGACACCACGCGCTTTATCAGATCTTCCTTTGAAAGCCATTCCAGTTTACGATAGATTCCGGGTAGGAAGGATTCAATTTCTTCATCGTTTACTTTTACCTTTTCTATGTCATCTATCAATTTAATCAATTGCTGCTCGCAAATTTGTTTACCACTGGGCATCTCACCCATGATAAATTTTTTGTTGATGATTCGTTCTATCTCACGCATCTTGCCTTTTTCGCGCAGGTTGATGATGGCAATAGAAATACCTGTTTTTCCGGCACGTCCTGTACGACCACTACGATGAGTATAGCTTTCTATATCATCGGGCAAGCCATAATTAATGACATGAGTAAGGTCATTTACATCTAGGCCACGGGCTGCTACGTCGGTAGCAACTAAAAGCTGTAAATGGCGTTGGCGGAATTTTTGCATCACTAAGTCGCGCTGGGCTTGTGAGAGCTCACCGTGCAAAGAGTCTGCGTTATAACCGTCTTGTATTAATTTATCTGCAATTTCCTGAGTTTCTTTACGGGTACGACAGAAAATGATGCCATAAATCTGTGGATAATAATCCGCGATACGTTTCAATGCGGCATATTTGTCTTTAGCGTGTACTAAATAGGCTATGTGATTGACGTTTTTACTGCCCTCATTTTTGGTACCGATAGTGATTTCTTTTGCGTCATGCAGATATTTTTTGGCGATGCGTGAGATTTCCGGACTCATGGTAGCCGAGAACATCAAGGTATTCCGATCTTCAGGAACTTTTTCAAGGATAGCATTTATGCTATCAGTAAATCCCATATTCAGCATTTCATCGGCTTCGTCCATTACTACATCTGTAATTGTTTCTAGTTTGGCAACCTTTCTTTCTATTAGATCAATCAGTCGTCCGGGAGTAGCCACAATAATATGTACGCCTGTTTTCAACATGCGTATTTGGCTTTCGATGGATGAACCACCATATACGGGAAGGATTTTCAGCCCGTCAATGTACTTGGAGTAATCGTTCAGATCGCCTGCAATCTGCAAGCACAATTCGCGTGTGGGGCATAAAATTAGTGCTTGAGGTGCACGGTGTTTTACGTCAACTTTTTGGATAAGCGGCAGACCAAATGCGGCTGTTTTTCCAGTCCCTGTTTGTGCTAGGGCTACTACATCGTTGCCGTTTCCCAATAAATACGGTATTACTTCTTCTTGTACCGGCATGGGATTCTCATATCCCATTTCTTTAATCGCTTTTAGTATTTCCGGGGAAACGCCTAACTCTTCAAATGTCTTCATTTATTTTCAAATATCTAATTCGCTGCAAAGATACGGATAATCATGGGATTATATGGTGCTTATGCAATATTTGTTTTTATCAGTAGTGTATTTTTAGGGAATATTGGCTAAAGCGTGTCGGGAAGTGATAAGAAAATTTTAGGTATAAGGTGAAAATACTCTGCCGGTATGGCAATTGAAATGCTTTATCGGTCAGAGTATCCGGATTAAAGATATGAGAATTTTATGGTATCAGAGTGTTTGTATATGTGGCTGTTTATATTATTCACCTTCTTCTCTATATTCTAAAATATCTCCGGGCTGGCAATTTAGTTCCCTGCAAATAGCCTCAAGGGTAGAGAAACGGATGGCTTTCGCTTTCCCGGTTTTCAATATGGAAAGGTTAGCAGGAGTCAGGTCTATCTTCTCGGCTAAATCTCCCAGCGAAATTTTTCGTTTCGCCATCATTACGTCTAAATTTACTATAATTGGCATAGATCAATTCATTTTGGGTTTATTCGGGTTCTCATCTACTGCGCGCCACCAAAGGGTGTGGCGTTGCGTCAGTTTCTTAAAGGCATACAGACAGAAGCAAGTCCATCCAATGTTGATCGATATCCTCACTATTTTGTTGTCCAACAATGGATGTAACACAAGGAAATAGATGAATGAACTTACAAACAGAGTAGCTATCAGGCAAAGTATCAAATAAAAGATGCTTTTTCTTTTTGAGGGGAAAGTATTTTTTTCTTTCATGGCATTTTTCTTAAATGGTTAAATCCTGTTCTTCTTTCATTTTTGCCCCGATAGCAAATATCTCGGCAAAAAGAATGGGAATTATCACAGCTACCCAGTCGGGAGAATAACCGGCGTAGCTGATGATTTTGTAGCCCGGCAGACTGATTTGCTCAACTGCTGCGTTTCCTACAATCCATTCGTCAACAGCTATGAGGATTTCCAAGCTTGCACTGGTGTATGCAAACCAACGGAGGCGCCGTACATTGGCAGATGTAAATACTTCGCGGCGTGAGATGGAAATGAGCAACCGGATCAATGAGCAGAAACCGATGAGAAAAAGGAATATTCCGGGTATGGCAAGTCCCATGACAAGGATGTGCCAGGCCGATGGCTTGGCATACGTTTCTATTTCAGTCACTGTGTAGGGGAGTGTCCAGTCCACGCGGTTGTTGCTCAGTGAATCGACAGTAGTTTCAGGTAACGGCTCTACATTCAGTTTGACTGAGGTTGCATGATGGGGTATAATGTGGCGTCCAGGCTCATATATTTCCATTGCACTGTTATGTCCATCTTCAAATCCTTTCTTGAAATCTCTCCAATTTTCATCCAATCCTCCAAAGAAGTTTGCAATGATGGCTATAATGGCTATGACACCTAATATTCTGAACTTGTTCATAGTCTGCTCTGTTTTTTTAAATGGTTAAATCTTGTTCTTCTTTCATCTTCAGTCCGATGGCAAATACTTCGGCTACCAGCAATGAAATGAATCCCAGAATGAGAGTCGCATCGGAAAAAGCAAAGGTATAGGAGAACTCGCATCCGTTGAGTTGCAACACTTGCGAAGCTTCATAATTTCCAATCACGATGCTAGCCAGCGTGCAGATAAACAAAAGTATCAATGCCCATCCTAACTTGCGCAGAAACTTCACATTCTTCCAGCTGAAGATATCACCGCGATTGATATTTCTGATCAAATAAAAGAACTGCAACAGGCAGAAAATTCCCGCTATCACCGAAATGAATGAGGCAATCCTGTTTAGTGCATGGAAGGTATCATTTTCTTTCATTGGCGCCTCTACCATGCTTATAATCGGTATGATAGATGCCTGTTCTCCTGTCCTGACATTGGTTACACTTCCTGTCTTTTCAAGTAGATCGGTAGGAAGGGTGCAAATCATCTTATAATCGGAAATGTGGATATCCTTTCCTTTTTCTACACTTTCGTATCCGGCTTTAAAGGCACTTGTGAAAGAATGGAACATGATGCTCACTGTCGTTGAGGTGGAAAGGAGCAAGGCGATAAGTACGCAGACGCAAAAGAGGTTGAGTTTTGTTTTCATTGTTACATTTATGCTTGTGTGTTAGTAATTTCAGAGGGTGTTCCCGGCTGTGGCAAATGTTTGTTCAGATAGAAATACATGCCGACTAGGATGATTATGGCGGCTGCCAAAAGGATGTAAGTAGGTGTGGCGCCAATCATATCAACCGTTTTTTCATTCAACTCTTCTTGGGTTGATGTAGCCATGGCAATGGTAGCCAGGGAGTTATTTAGAAAATGCCCTATCATTCCCGGTATAATGCTTCCTGTGCGGTAATAAAGCCATCCGAATACCAATCCCAGACAGAAGGCGAAAGGTACTTGCGCCGGATTGACATGGATGAGACCGAAAATGAGTGCTGACAGGAGGATTGCCATACCGGGTCTTTTTCCGGTTTGCAGGAAATGCCCTTCAATGGCTCCACGGAACAGCAACTCTTCTACCAGAGGTGCCATGACGGCAATGGCGATGATGCCGAATACATTGCGGCTCATTCCTATGAATGTGTCTTCCACTAGGTTGGGCAGTTCTATGAATTCGCTGGCTACATTGCAGATGAACATGGCTGCTATAATGAAGGGAATACTCAATAAAATGGTTTTTGCAGGTACTTCAGTCCAGCTTGTCTTGTTGAATTGAACGTATTTAAAGTAGATCAGGTGCCAGATCATGGCTATTCCTGCCAGTACCATAACGAGTCCTGTCATAGAGGCTGTATTCTTACCTGCGGCATAAGCCAGATTATCATTTTCTGAAATTTCGTTCATCACTTTAATAATTCCCGCCGGAAGTCCTACCAGGAAGGTGAAAGCTAACTGATAAGCGAAGTAATAAAGTACTAATTTAATTGCGCGTCCCATAATAGAATGTTTATTGGTTTAAAATGGATTTGAATTAAGGGGTAGGACGGACTTCCGCATCCGTCCTGAGGGTATCTGTTTCTTTAAGTAAGCATCCTTGGGTTTCTCCTTGGTGCGATCAAAATCATGGTTGTTTTCATCTGGTTGTCTTTTAAATTTGGTTGATTTGTTTTTAGTTCATCAAGTGAGCAATGGCATGTTTGCATGGAACGTACCAATGGTTCATGAATAGGATAAGAAATGCTAAAATAAGGATAATTGCACTTTTTTGTTGTGCTCTTTGGGCCAGTGGGGTGTTGACAGGAATCTTGGTCAGGACCAGTCTTCCCAAAGCTATTCCCAAAAGCATACCCAAGCCTAATCCTATTTGCGGATATAAAAATCCGACCATCATTCCTATGTACATTCCTATGGTTTGCCACAGGCTGGTCGCATTCTTATTTTGGGTTTGTGTTTCATTCAAAGTTTCCATTACTTTTTGTTTTGTGTGTCGGCCAACAAGTTTGCGTTGTTGCCTTCACGGTAAATACTTTCTTGTTTGTTATGGTTGAAAGTGCTCTCTTTGGCGTTCCATTCAGCGTAGTTGAGTTTGATTTCATAGACTCCGGGAGTTACGGTAAGCAGATAGGCCGGCTTCCACAGTTCCCGGTAAGCATCCCAGCGATAAGCTTTTTTCTCAATTACCTGACCATTTTCATCGTGTTTGTACTCATACTTCAGTTTGCGTGTCAATGTTTTGCCGTCTTCATTCAGTGTGTACACGGTTGTGTTTGTGTCATTCTGACCGTAGATGTACTTTGTGTTTCCTGTTTGTGCGTTTGCTGTTGTTGTACAACTCATCATTACTACTGCAATTGCTGCTAAAACTGATTTTAATACTGACTTTTTCATTTTTACTTCGTGTTTTAATGTTTGTGTTTATTCTTTCTTGTTTCTCGATATTCATTTATCGTTTATCGATATGCAAATGTATATCTTATTTTGATACTACAAAAGAAAAACGAAAAAAAAATATCGAAAAACGATAAAAATATATCTTTTTTCGTGCTTTGTAGGATGGAAGTGTATGAAGAAACAGATTTTATGCAAGAAGTGACTGGTATCGGTGAATTAATTCTTCCGATAGCGTTTGCGTTCACTGGCAGGGGCGATTTTGTCTGCCCTAATACATGGAATGAACTGTTTTCGAGCAGGCAAAACTGACTGTAAACGAAGATGTGTAGAAAGAGTAGTTTGAAAGGGGGAAGGCTGTACAATGCTCCCTTGTATTTAGAGAAGAATTCTGGCCGTTTTTTCCCGGTCTTTATGCATTTGGGCAATGAGTGCATCTATAGTGTCATATTTTTCTTCAGGGCGAAGATACTTTACGAACTCAATGCGCATTTCTTTGTGGTAGATATTCTCCGAAAAATTGAGGATGTTCACTTCAATACTTAAATTGTTGCCGTTATTGATAGTAGGGCGGTGTCCTATGTTCAACATTCCTGCCCATTTTTTTCCTTCCACATATACATATACTGCATAAACTCCTTCCGAGGGAATTAACTTGTCGCTACAATCCACTTGCAGGTTAGCTGTAGGGAATCCTATTTTTCTGCCTACTTTGTAGCCATCTACCACTGTTCCATCCAGATAGTAGTTATACCCCAGGAATTTGGCAGCCTGACTTACTTCACCTTCTTTTAATAGTTGGCGGATGACTGAAGAGCTGATTTTGCCCTCTTTGTCTGTGTAAGCTCGCGCGCGTACTATATATATGTTCAGTTCCTCACCATAACGGCAATAATCTTCAAAATTTTCACTGCGGTTGTGACCGAAACGATGGTCGTAGCCTATAACTAATGTATGGATATTGAACTTGTTACGTAGCAACTGCATAAACTCTCGAGCCGAAAACAGTGAAAGTTCCTGTGTAAAAGGGAGAAGAAAGCAGTAATCTACTTGCATCGTTTCCAATAATTCGAGTTTCTCTGTTGGTGAAGAAAGTAATTGCGGACGATAAGCGGTTTGTATCACTTGTCTGGGATGTACAGGAAAAGTGATCAATGCAGAATATAACCCATCCTTGGCAGCGACCTCTTTTACTTGATTAATAAGAAAGCGGTGTCCGCGATGCACTCCATCGAAGAAGCCGATAGTGGCAACTGAAGGAGGCAATGTTTGATGGTTTATATCTGATATTATTTTCATTATTCAAAAAGTGAACTTAAATCTTCTCCAATATGGTAATGATAGGACTGTATGCCAAGCGATATTGCTGCCTGGCAATTGATTGCCGAGTCATCTATAAAAAACGTTTCTTCGGGCAAGATGTTTGCTTCTTTCATCATTTGCTCATAAATGTCTTTTTCCGGTTTGGCCTTGTGCATTTCAAAAGACAGAAAAATATCTTCAAAAAAGTCATTTACACGGAATCCCCGATAACAGAACATTTGCTCACAGGCATAATCCCAATGTATCCGGTTGGTATTACTAAGCAGGTAAACCATATAATGTTCGCGTAACTTTAGCAATAAGTCCAGTTTTTCACGAGGAATATCAAGTAGCATCAGGTTCCACATATCATCAATTTCATGGTCGGACAGGGCTTCGCTGACCTCCTTACGAATGGCTTTCCGGAATTCTTCCGGGCTGATTTCACCCAATTCAAATTGGGAAAAGAAACCTTTTCCCCTGAACTGGCATGCCTGTTTCTCTATATCTTGAAATCCTGCTTTACGAAAAGCATTCAGGCAATTGTCAAAATCCAGATTTATTAATACTCCTCCTAAATCAAAAACGACATTTTTAATCTTACTGTCCATAACTCTTTATGTGCTTTATTCTCTTTTTTAGTCTTTTTTCTGTATTCGTTTTATCCAACGGTAGATTTCACCAATCCACAATACGAATGACGTTCCTGCGATAATATAAACCCAAGTCATGAAATTCATAGGTTCGGTACGGAACACTTTACCTCCGAACTCGACAATCAGAATTTGTCCGACTAAAATAATGATAGCCACACTTAGCATGCCTAATGCATGACGGGAATCCTTGAATACAGAATGGTTGGTCCCGAAAACACTGGCATTAAATAGATTCCAGAATTGCAGCATCACGAAGATCGTGAAGAATTGCGTCAAAGCTTGTCCTACTAAATCTGCTGGCATCTGTTTGATAATGACAATTAATGTCATCAGTATGGCAAGGAAGCAGAAGCCTACACCTAGTATATTTTTACGCATGGCTTTAGTGATGATGAAATCATCGGTCTTGCGTGGCTTTTCATTCATGACGTCTGCACTGGGGGGAATAGATGCTAAGGCCATGGCGGCAAAAGTGTCCATAATAAGATTTACCCAAAGCATTTGTGTTACGGTTAGTGGTAGTTCTGTACCAAAGAAAGCCCCTAATAAAACACTGGCTAATGCGACTACGTTGATAGTCAGCTGGAATACGATGAAACGCTGAATGTTTTTGTAAAGAGAGCGTCCCCACATTACTGCGGTAGCGATACTGTGGAACGAGTCATCCAATAGGGTTATGTCACTTGCTTCCTTGGCTACTGACGTACCGGTTCCCATAGAAAGACCTACTTGAGCGTGATTCAGTGCAGGAGCATCGTTTGTTCCGTCTCCGGTTACTGCTACTACGGCTCCTTTTTGCTGTAACAGTTGGACCAGACGTTGCTTGTCCATAGGACGCGCACGACTCATTACTTTCAAGTCAAGTACGCGGTCCAGAGCTTCTTCATCGCTTAATGCAGCAAATTCTACCCCTGTTATGCGGTTCCGGTCTGTATCTTCAGGTTTCCATAGCCCTATTTGGCGGGCAATTTCGGTAGCTGTTCCCGGAGTGTCGCCTGTAACAATTTTCACACCGATACCTGCCGACTGACATTTCTGTACGGCTTCCGGTACATCCGGACGAATAGGGTCGCTGATAGCTACGATACCTAGGAAAATCATATTCCCTTCATTGACTAGTTCGGCACAATCGTTACCGGAGTCTTCAGGGATAAATTTATAAGCTAATCCTAAAGTACGCATTGCCTTGTTCTGATAGGCCAGCAGATCGGCATTGTAATGAGCCTGTTCCTCGGAAGAGAGGTTGCATTTTCTCATTACAATTTCGGGAGCTCCTTTTATATAGAGTACCTTTTTCTGCTGGATAGGTGAATCTACTAATGTAGCCATATACTTACGTTCTGTAGAGAAAGTAAGTTGATTGATAACTTTTGCATTTTCACGTAATTCCAAATAGTTCTTGCCCTGTTCATTCAGCCAAAGCAATAAGGCTATTTCAGTAGGATTACCTACTCCGGATGGTTTCTTGTTTTCTCCTGTTTCTTCAAGGAAAGCTGTGGAGTTGGCACTGATCCCTTCAGCTATTAAATCTGCTTTGGTGGCATCAAGTTTCGCTTCATGTACCTGCATCAGGTTTTGTGTCAATGTACCTGTTTTGTCGGTGCAGATCACAGTAATGGCCCCCATTGTTTCACAAGCATGCATTTTACGTACCAGATTATTGGTTTTCAGCATACGGCGCATATTTAGTGCAAGACTTAAGGTGACACTCATCGGTAAGCCTTCAGGAACGGCTACTACAATTAAAGTGACAGCCATCATGAAATATTTCAATACAATGCGGGCTATTGCCATCCACCCATGCCAGTCTGTTATTTCATTTACGCTGAGGTAGGAGTAAAGGTCTTTAGCTGTGAAAACGATAAAGGTAAGTGTGGCAATAGTAAAACCTATTTTTCCGATGAAACCCGCCAATTTTGTCAATTGGATATTCAATGGAGTCTCTTCTTCACTTTGTTCGGTGGCCTGACGTGCTACCTTACCTATTTCGGTGGAATCACCCACACGTTCTACTTTCATTATTCCATGTCCGTCAACCACTGTGGTGCCACGCATCACTTCATTGCTGGGATAAGTGGCTTCTTCATCAAATAGTTCTTCATGGATGGTTTTATTGACCATTAATTCTCCTGTCAAGTTGGATTCATTCACTTGCAGGGAAATAGCTTCCAGCAAGATTCCGTCGGCAGGAATCTCCTCACCGGTATTCAGAACTACGATATCACCTACTACAATCTCCTTACGGGGAATTTCCCGTATTTTCCCATTTCTGATTACTGTAACTGGTGTTTCTTCGCCTACAGCGTTCAGTAAGTCAAACTTCTTATTCGCATCGTATTCAAAGTAGAATCCGATACCGGTTGCCAGAAAAATAGCAAAGAAAATGCCGATTGTTTCCGCATACTCATTTTCAATAATGGCAATCACTAAGGAAAAGAATGCTGCGACTAAAAGAATACGTATAACCGGGTCGCGGAACTTTTCCAGATAAAGTTTCCACATGGAAGGACGTTTGGGAGGTGTCAAGAGGTTATTCCCATACTTCTCTCTACTGATAAGGACTTCTTTGTCCGAAAGCCCTGTTAGGGCTGTTTCCTGTTTTTTTTGTGCCATACGGCTTAGCAAAATTAATTAATGGTGCACAAAAATACAATTTATATCCTTACGAATAAGGGAATTAAATCTTTTTATCAAAATTTGGGCGATAAATCTTGCAAGTTTCAAGGGAATATACTACTTTTGCACCTGCTAACAGGAAATTGTGGCACGGACTTGTAGCTCAGTTGGTTAGAGCAACAGACTCATAATCTGGAGGTCCCTGGTTCAAGCCCAGGCTGGTCCACAAACTAAAAGGCTGATTCCTAACGGAATACAGCCTTTTTTGTTTGCAGATCCTCCAGATATAAATCTGTTGCTCTTGGTTGATTTACTCCTAATATATAGCTGTTGTTTCACTATTGTTTCTCTATCTGATACCATGCCACTTCCATTTTCTCTGTTTTAGAGGTACGCCATTTCATAAAGTCCAAGTCTTCACTTTGCCGAGTTCCCATTTGCAATGACAAGGCAGTGCCACCTACCAAGAGATAGGATTTGATGCAGTCCAACTTAGAAACAGCTTCAAAAACTTGCAGCGTGTGTGGAGCTAAACCTTTCATGCAAACATTTTAGTAAATTTACATAATAAATTCAGTGTTGATCTCAGAACTTACACAGAAATAATTAGCGTGTTGATAATGAGTTAGATTTACATTTGTTACTCTTGTTACAGGAATCATGAACAGAATTTCTTTCTCTTAGTATAAAATCATGAGCACATTATATACTCTAAAACTGAAAATGTGGATATTACCCTTAAAAAGTAGGATGAAAATTTGTACGAAACGGGAAGATGGCTTTATCTTTGAAGAATATTAAAGATAGCCGGACTTTTTATTTCGGTGGAATATAGAGGTTGTTAGTATAAAAATAAAAAATTAAATTTAGGTTGTATGGTTAAACGTTATGGTTGTGCAGGCATTTTATTGTTTGCAATGGGATTATTTCCTTTATTGGCACAGGACAATGCTGTGGCTAAAGAGATGGCTATAAAGATAGCCGATCGTATTGTTGCTTCTACGGTTTATGAATTCAAGGATGTAAAAACAGGTAAAGTATACACTTCTTTGGATAATGTTTCTTTAAACCCGGATATGCGTGTCAATAGTAAATATTTGAATTGGCATTACACAAACGGAGTAACAAATATGGCTTTGATGGAGTTGGGTGATAAAATACAGAACCGGAAATATGAGGATTATGTGCTGAAGAATATGAAGTTCATTTTTGATAAGACTAACCAGTCCTATTTTCATCGTTTGTATGATAAGACTTTCCGTGAAGGAGGATGGAGAGCGGTTCCCCGTCTTACTTGGCATATGATTTATAGAAACAAGCGTTTGGATGACAACGGTCCTATGGGGGCTAGTTTGATAACTTTGAACCAGCGTCATCCGGATGATGCTTTCCAAAAATATATTGAAACAACCAATCATCATATTATGGTTTCAGAACCTCGTTTGGCCGATGGAACCATAGCCCGTTTATGGCCTCATGAAAATACAATTTGGGCAGATGATGCGTTTATGGCGGTGTCTTTTATTTCCCGCATGGGAGAGGTTACTGGTGAAAAGAAGTATTTTGATGATGCTGCCAATCAGATATTGAATTATACACGATATTTGTGGTGTCCTGAAAAACAGATTTATTATCATTGCTATCATACGGATAATAAGGAACATGGAGTGGCGCATTGGTCCCGGGCCAATGGATGGATTTTTATGGCGACAGCTGATCTGTTGGCAAGAATGCCGGAAAATCATCCCATGCGTGAGGATGTGATAAAGAATTTCCAGATGCAGGCTAGTGGAGTAGCGCGGTATCAAGGGAAAAACGGTTTGTGGCATCAGTTGTTGGATAAAGAAGATTCTTATGAAGAAATTACCGGTAGTTCTATGTTTGTATTTGGCATAGCTAAAGGTGTGAAGGAAGGATGGTTGCATCCGGATTTCATTTATGTAGCATGGCAGGGATTCAAAGGAATGTTGTCAAAAATTTCAGAGAATGGTGATGTGACGGCTATTTGTGTCGGTACAGGTATTATGCCTTCCACCGTATTTTATTATAATCGTCCCACTCAGGAAAATGATCCGATGGGTGAAGGGCCTGTGTTACGTGCTTTGGTGGAAATGATTGATGCGCCTAAATACACGGAGATTAGTGCGAACGATCAGTATGATAGGATAAAATAAAAAAAGAGATTAATTTACCCGTTGGCAAGCTGAGCTTAAGTTGTCAACGGGTATATGTTAGAATGTTAAATCAAAACGCCCTTCTGTCACTCTTCCTCCTTCAAAAGTTCCGCTGATTATTCTGTTTTTCAAATCAAAGCGGGTAATATTGACAATGCCGTCTTCCAGTCTTTCTTCTTGTTTATTACCATCTTTGAATACGGCGTCGGTATAGATGGTCTGATCATTATTCATCCTTTCAAGAGCACTGTAAACAGTGATATTTTTTTCTTTCGGGTCAATGATATTGAAAGAAATAGACGTATTGGTATCTACCCAAACGTATACATGGACTGTTGCTTTTTCATCTTCATTATAAGCAGGATAGTAGGATGCTTTATGGTCCGGCCCATAGCGTTGTCCTGTATATATCCAGCCGTCTATCAGACAGCCAAAGGTATTGGCGCCTGTCTGAGTGGCAGGTGGCATGAGAGTAGGATCTGCTGAAAAGTCTTCTCCATCACAGGCACAGCATAACGCGATAGTTAATACTATTGTAATAAGATATTTAATCATGGTCTGAATCTTTTAAAAGTGATAATTAATACCTGCCGAGAAAGATAATTGAGAAATGTCATCCGAACCGTTCATCGGATAATGTGGTTGTACCATCCATTCTTTATGATGATAGCGGACGGAATATTCACCGGAATACGCCAGGATATAGCTTATCCTTGCACTGATCCCCCAATGGGTGAAAAGGTGGTATTCTCCGCCTACTCCAAAGTTTGCCGCCCATTTGTTCATGGATACTTTTCGTGGTTTATCATATACCATACTGTCGTCTTTATATAACTGGTATCCGGTTCCGGTAGTAAAATACCAATCGAATTGTTGTTTCAGCCAATGCAGGGAGAACTGTGGAGCAAAATAATGTGTTTGAATCTTGTCTGTGGTATTTGTCGTGTTGCCTGTATACCGGCTGCCTTGATAAAGTATTCCGAATCCGGCTCTAATGGCAGGCTTGTTTCCTACCAGGTAAGTATAACTTCCTGACCAACCTATGCCGTTGCGCAAATTCGAAGAATATCCTGCTATTCCTATCAGCTTTCCGGTGTAGAGGGTAGGACCTGTCTGAAAGGACAGAACGGATCGTTTGTCAGTGCCGGATTGTGCATATAGCGATGTTGGACACAGCAGCGTGGCTACTATAATAAAATATAGTTTGTTTTTCATGGTCATTGTGTTTATCTAGGTGGGTACAAAAATAATAAATCATTGGAAATAACAGCATTAATAGTTTTCTTATTTTAAGTAATCCGTGAAAAATGTGATAGATTAACACTTTCCTGCCATCTTTATTCCATTCATTCTGTTTTCTTATGAAGATTATTCACTTTAAAACCTTATAGTTTATGAAACCAGTAGAATCAGACCGGTTGGATGCCGAAGAGCGTAGAGAACTGAGCAGTTCTGATTTCGGAATTCCTGAAGAGCGTGCTTTCCCGATGCCCGATGCGGCACATGTGCGGGCGGCGGAAGCCTATTTCCGTTATGCTAGTGATGATCAGAAGCCTGAGTTGGCGAGGAATATACTGGAAAAAGCGGCTGAATACGGAGTGCGTGTAGAGAGTCCTGTGGTGCTGTCTTGGGCCGGGAAATAGTTGTTGTATAATGATTTGACCTTTTGTGTTGCTGAATATTGTGTAAATGTAGGTGCCGAATCGTGAAGGAAAGTTATTATTTAAATATTTTCCTAAGGAAATTTGTTATATAGGAAAGTATGGAATATATTTGGAAAAAGTTTCCTGAGGAAATAATTAAAGGAGATAACATAACAGAGTCCGGTTTTAATTATGAAGAAGAGTATGAAAAAAGAGTTTATAAAAAGGTATGGATGGACATTGCTTGGTATTGTGGCAGGAATGGTAGGAGGATATTTGTATTGGCGGTATGTAGGTTGCACCACTGGGACTTGCCCTATCACTTCTTCTCCTGTCAACAGTTCCATTTGGGGGGCGGCAATGGGGGGATTGTTGCTCAGTTCATTTATGCCGGAGCATAGAAAGATAAAGAAGGAGGAATAAGTATGAATAAAACGATTTTATTTTTTTTAGCCCTTGTGCTGGCTGCCACAACAGCTTGCGGCAGAGGAAGCAGTAATAATAACCCTGTAAAAGAAGAAACTATGGCAACAGAAGGAAATGGAAAGGTCATACATTTGACTAAAGCTGAATTTTTGGCGAAAGTATATAATTTCGAGAAAAACCCGGAAGAGTGGAAATATGAAGGTGACAAACCGGCTATTGTGGATTTCTATGCTGACTGGTGTGGTCCTTGCAAAATGGTAGCTCCTATTTTGGACGAATTGGCAAAAGAATACGATGGCCAGATTGTGATTTATAAAGTGGACACGGAGAAAGAACAGGAACTGGCAGGCGCGTTTGGTATACGGAGTATTCCGTCCATTCTGTTCATCCCCATGGAAGGAAAGCCGGAGATGGCACAGGGGGCTATGCCCAAAGCGTCATTTAAAAAGGCTATTGATGAGTTTTTATTGAAAAAATAAGTACTTTTGTGCAATAGCATCAAGAAGAAAGAGCAATATGGAAACTTTATGTAAAATAAGAGATCTCTATCGCGCTATTGCAGAATTTGAAACACGGTTTGAAAAGGCGCACCAACTTTGTCTGAACGAAGGAATGTTGCTGTGCTGTCTCTCCAGAAAGAAACGCCTGTCCTCGGGAGAGATAGCAGAGCAATTGGGGCTTTCTAATTCGAATACTTCTAAGGTTATCAGATCTGTAGAGGATAAAGGCTATATAGAGCGTAATTTGGGAGATTGTGACAAACGCCAGATGTATTTCTCGCTTACGGCGGAAGGAAAGAAAATACTGAAGGAGATGGAATGCTGTAATATTGAGATTCCTGAGTTACTGAGGTCTGTATTATAATAGTAAGAAAGATACCGCTGTAGATGAAGTCTGTTTTTATTTTTATATCATTGCTGATAATGCTCTGTCCCGCTTTCTCGCAAAGCAGGATGGAGCATTATCTTGATTCTTTGGGATTGGTGAATGTAGGCCGGATGGACCCGACATTGAAAATAGATTTGATGTATACCCGTGCCGACAATTTTACCGGGAAAGTCCTTTATGAGGATTTGCAGGAGGCCTATCTTCATCCCGAGGCTGCCAAAGCCTTGTTGCAAGCGCAAAAGCGGTTGAAAGAGTTGTATCCCGGTTATTCTCTGATTATTTATGATGCCGCCCGTCCCATGTCCGTGCAGCAGAAAATGTGGAATGTGGTAAAAGGTACTTCCCAAAATATATATGTATCCAATCCGGCCCGGGGAGGAGGGTTGCATAATTATGGTTTGGCGGTGGATGTGAGTATTGCAGATGAAAAAGGAAATCCTTTGCCTATGGGGACCAAGGTGGATCATTTGGGCAAGGAAGCACACATAGATACCGAAGCGGCAATGGTACAGCAGGGAATCATTACAGCGCAGGAACGGAAAAACCGTTTGCTGCTGCGCCGGGTCATGACGGATGCGGGTTATAAACCTTTGCGCAGTGAGTGGTGGCATTTCAACTTCCGCAGTCGTGAAGAGGCAAAACGGAACTATAAAGTAATTAGATAAAGGATGGAAATATCAACAAAAACACTCCATTTCATCGAAGAACACAGAGAGGACGATACGCGTACACTTGCTTTGCAAAGTAAGAAATATCCCGATGTAGACATGGCGGCAGCTGTCACACAAATTGCCGGACGGCAGGTGGCGGCCCGCAAGATACCTTCATGGTATCCGGTTTCTGCATTATGGTATCCCCCTCATTTGTCTATGGAGCAATGTTCTTCCGAAGCAACTGCTTTGTATAAGGCCTCTTTGTTGGAAGGCGATACTTTTGCCGATTTAACCGGAGGTTTCGGTATTGATTGCAGCTTTATCTCCCGGAATTTCAAGCAGGCTGATTATGTGGAAAGGCAGTCAGGACTTTGTGAGCTGGCTTTGCATAATTTCCCTTTGTTGGGGTTGGGGCACATTCGGATACACAACCGGGACGGGGTATCCTATTTGCAGGAAATGCTTCCGGTAGATTGCTTGTTTTTAGACCCTGCCAGAAGAGACGGACACGGTGGAAAGACGGTTGCCATCTCTGATTGCGAGCCGGATGTTACTGTTTTGGAGCCTTTGCTGGTTGATAAGGCAAAGAAAGTGATGGTGAAATTATCGCCTATGCTGGATCTGTCATTGGCATTGAACGAGTTGAAAACAGTTCGTGCGGTACACATTGTCGCTGTGAATAACGAGTGCAAGGAGTTATTGCTGATACTGCAAAAAGAGTCCGTTTCATCGGAGGTAAGCATCCATTGCGAACATATTGCAGGCAACGGGGAGAGCCGGCATTACACCTTTACCTTGAAGCAGGAAAAAACATCGCCCTGTCTTTTGGCCGATGAAGTCGGAACTTATTTGTATGAACCGAATGCCGCTATACTGAAAGCCGGTGCTTTTCGTTCTCTCACACAAACCTATCCTGTGGCGAAACTTCACCTCAACAGCCATTTATATACCTCTGTTTCTTTGGTTCCGGATTTTCCGGGACGTCGTTTCCGGGTTGAGGCCGTATCGGGTTTTGGAAAAAAGGAATTGAAAGCGTTCTTGATGGATATGGACAAGGCGAATATTACGATCCGCAACTTTCCATTATCGGTTGCGGAACTTCGCAAACGTTTGAAACTGAAAGAGGGAGGAGATGATTATATCTTTGCCACTACCTTGTCCGGCGGGCAGAAAGTCTTGATTAGAGGGAAGAAGTGTTAGTTTATAATCAGTTTGTAACCTATTCCCCTTACATTCACAATCCGTATGCTTTGGTCTTTGGACAGTTTATGGCGTAATTTCGTAATAAATACATGCAGGCTGCGTGAATTGAAGAAGCTGTCATCTCCCCATAGCTCCAACAAGATGCTTTGGCTGTTCACCACTTCATTCCGGTTCTCACACAGGCGTTTTAGGATTTCCGATTCCCGGTGGGAGAGTTCTTGTATGTTCTCTGCAAAATCCAGTTGTTGGGTGACGGAGTTGAACTGATATCCTCCGATGGTGTAGGTATTGGTTATTTCTTTTTCCACAAAAGCTTTGTGCATCAAGGCTTTGAGGCGTACAATAAGCTCCTGCATACCGAATGGTTTTTTCAGATAGTCATTAGCTCCCAGTTCAAATCCTTTTACTACATCATTGATGGCAGACCGGGCGGTGAGGAATAATACCGGGGTTGCTTTATCCGATTGGCGGATGCGGCGTACCATTTCAAAGCCATCCATACGGGGCATCATGACATCGGCTACCAATACGTCCGGTTTCTGTTCGAAAAACTTTCTTAAGCCTTCTTCACCATCTCCGGCGGTAGTAATGATAAAATCCTGTTCTTCCAGTGTGTCCTTGATAATCATGGCAAGAGTCTGTTCATCCTCTACTAATAAAACGTGTATCTTTTCCATTTGCTTATTCGGGAATTTTAAGTGTAAAGGTACTGCCTTTTCCTGTGCTGCTTTCCACGGAAACAGTTCCTTTATGCTGTTCTATCATTGTTCTTACATAATAAAGTCCTAATCCATATCCTTTTACATTATGCAGATTACCGGTCGGAACCCGATAAAACTTATCAAACAGATGTTTTTGTCTGTCGGCAGGAATACCTATTCCTTTGTCTTGTATCTTTAGCATCACATAAGCGTTACGGTCACCGTTGCATGGATTGTTGCAGCGTATTGCAGAAATGTAAATATATGCCTTTTCATCGGAATATTTTATAGCATTGTCTATCAGATTGCTGATCATGTTATACAGGTGCAAGCGGTCTGCACGTAGGGTTATGTTTTCTTCCATAATGAGTTTGAACTCAGTCGGCTTATCAGCTTTCAATCTATGTTGACTTATCAGATTTTCCAACATAGACCTCAGTTCGACAGGTTCATAGTTCAGACGGAAGTTCTTCCGTTGCTCCATACTCATGGAAAGGATCTGTTCCACCAGTCCGCTGAGCTGTTTCAGCTGGGTTTGGATAATCTGAAGATAGTTCTGTCGTTTCGTCAGGTTTTCTGCTCCGTTGAAGTTCAGTAATGCATCGTTGGCGGCGTAGGCTACGGCTATCGGAGTTTTCAGTTCGTGAGTAATGTTATGCGTGAAGTCCTCTTTCATTTCTTCTACACTTTTCTGCCTTAAGATGATACGGATAAGAAACCAGAATGATACCCCCAATATAATAATGATAAAGAAAGAGGTATAAAGTATCCCCTTCATTTGTTGCAAGACGATGGTATTTGTCGGTTCCACCCATAACCGGTATGCCATTTTGTTGTACAAGTCATAATTGTAATAGTAGCTCACTGCTTCTTTGCCCGGCCTGTATTTTTGAGGTGAGCTGAGTCCTTGTACGACCGTGCTGTCTTGACGTAAATTCACTATTTCGATGCGGTGAGGCAGGTAGATGATTCCGCGCATGGCAAGTGTCCTTGTAAAAAGGCTGTCGAAAGTGTGCAGGTTGATTTCCGTGAAAAGGTCCAACTGGCTGTGGATACCCCGTTGGAAGTATTTGGTGAGCAGTTCCAGTGTACCGTTTTTGTCGATGGTAGTAGATACCGGTTCATTGATTTCCAGACCAAATCTTTTTTGCTGTTTGAAAGGCTCGGTTTCTATAACTTTGGTAATCAAAGCACTGCTGTCCAGATTGATACTGGATTCGATATAGCCATTTATGGTTTCGTTGCTTCGTTTCACGGAGTCGCACCGTTCCATCATTTCATTGTAGTCACTCACCTGTAATGTTTCTATCAGGCAATTGTCCATATCCTTCTTCATCGAGGTGTATAATCCTGTCAACCAATATGCCTGATAGGCAAAGACGCCTATCAGCGAAAGGATAATCAATGCGGCTATGGCTTTAAACGGTATCTTCATGGTTTGGCAAAAATAGGTACAAAATAAGTATTCTCTTTCTTTTGATAACACTAAATAAGACTTCATAAGCCGGCGGTAACACATACGGCACATTTTTCACCTTTACTTTGCATGGACACTAAAAATAAAACGATGATGAGGACAGTGATTATCTTTTGTTTATGCTTGTCGGCATTTGCGGCACAAGCGCAGAATGATGTGAATTATACCTATATGGACAGCCTTTTCCAACAATTGCCGGAGGTGTTGGTCAAAGGGGAGCGTCCGGTGGTAAAGGCCGAGCGGGGAAAGCTGGTCTATGACTTACCCCGTATGGTAGAGCGGCTTCCGGTGAATAACGCCTACGAGGCGGTAAAGGAACTGCCCGGCATCGTGGAACAAGATGGCAATCTCACTTTGGGGGGGCGCAGTATTACTTTGGTAGTAAATGGAAAAGTAAGTACACTGGACAAGGACGATTTGAAGTCCGTGCTTCAGAATACCCCTGTCAGTCGTCTGGAGAAAGCGGAAATCATGTATGCTGCTCCGGCACGTTACCGCATTCGTGGAGCCATGGTGAATGTTGTTCTAAAATCGAATATCGGGCAGAAGCCTTCTTGGTCCGGTGAAGTGGCGGCTATGTATGAACAGTCCCGCAGGGAAGACATTGCAGGCCGTGGAAATTTGCTCTACACTTCCCGGCGCTTTTCGGCGGATGTGATGTATTCATACGGGTTCAAACATACCACTTTCGGATTGGACAAACAGTCATGGCACACTATGGCGGGGGACGTACACGAGCTGGATTTGAAAACAGAGGCTAAAGGGTATGGCGGCCGGCATAACCTCCGCTTGGGGGCGGACTATGATTTCGGGAAGAAGAACTTGTTGAGTGTGGTTTACAATACACAATACCGCTATGGGCAGGACTGTACAAAAATGCGTGGAACAGCCCACAGTGATAAAACGGATGACGGTGACCGCCAGTTACATAATGTGGCGGCCGATTATCAATCTTCTTTTGGCCTTTCGGCAGGAATGGATTTCCTTTTTTTCTCCAATCCGTCACAGACCTTTCTGGAGAAAGATATGCAGGATGTCAGCCGGACATTGAATTATGACAGCAACCAACGTATCAACCGCTGGTTATTCTATGCCAACCAGCTTCATTCCTTGCAAGGTGGAACCGAGATAAATTATGGTGTAAAGTACACTGCCACACATGATAACAGCTACCAGTTCTATCGGGATGGTGAAACAGGAGCCTTGATTCCCGATAATTCCGAGAAACTGCTTCGAAAAGAATATACTCTGAATATGTACACCGGCGCTTCACATAGTTTTGGGAAGAAGTTCTCTGCCGAAATTTCCTTGGCCGCAGAGCTTTATCATGCCGGGGAACGCCATAGCTGGATGCTGTATCCCACTGTAAACACAACTTATACTCCGGCAGATGGCCATACCTTGCAAATGTCTTTCACCAGTAATCGTAAATATCCCGCTTACTGGCAGTTGCAACCTATTATACAGTATGTGGACAGCTATACCGAGGCTCATGGAAATCCCGATCTGAAGCCAAGTTCCAATTATTCGCTCGACTTGAATTATCTGTATAAGAATAGATATATGATAGGGGTGAATTACAATTACACACCCGATTACTTTGTGCAGCTCCCTTATCAATTGCCCGACCGTCTGGCGGAGGTGAATCAGTTTGTGAATTATGATTTTCAGAAAAGATGGACCATACAGACTATGGCTTCTTATAAAGTGAGTACATGGTGGAACGGGCGCATTTTTGCTTTCGGCCTGTTCTCTCATGACAAGAACAGCCATTTCCATGATATTGCATTCAACCGGCATAAATTCAGCGTCATTCTGAATACCACAAACACATTCATCTTATCGAAGAAACCGAATATCATAGGTACGTTGGCTGGTTTTTACCAATCACGTGCCATACAAGGGGTGTATAACTTAAGTCCTATTTGTAATGTTTCGACTTCACTTCAGTGGGCTTCTCCGGATGGAAAGACAAAGGTGATATTGAAAGGAAATGATATTCTTAATACATCGAATATGACCACCCGGCTGGCGTGGGGGCAGCAACGGAACCGGACAGAAATGAATTGGGACAATCGTAGCTTTACATTTTCATTCCTCTATAAATTCGGCGGATACAAAGAGAAGAAACGTACCGATGTCGATACCAAGCGGCTGGGACGATGATTTTTTAGTGGTTAGTAATCACTAACCACTAATCACTAGTTCGCCATTTTTGCCTTGAAAGCCAGCGCATACATACGCATCTGTTTTACCATTGCCAGCAAGCCATTGCTGCGGGTGGGCGACAGATGTTCCTTCAAACCTATCTTCTCTATAAAGTATAAATCACTGCTTAATATTTCATCCGGAGTATGTCCGCTGACTACTTTGATAAGCAGGGCAATGATACCTTTTACAATCAAGGCGTCACTTTCCGCCTGGAACACCACTTTGCCGTCTTCCATATCGGCTTGCAGCCATACGCGGCTCTGGCAACCGTCTATCAGGTTTTGTTCTGTTTTATATTCGGGGGCGAGTGGTTCCTGCTCGTTACCCAAATCTATGAGCAATTGATACTTGTCCATCCAGTCATCAAAATCACTGAACTCTTCTATCACTTCGTTCTGAAGTTCGTTTATTGTTTTCATTATTTTATCATTTATTTCTCATTATAAATCACATCCATCACTGTTTGTCCTACCGCTTTCAGCGTGTTACGGTCAATGTTTTCCATCGTATCGTTTACCGTATGCCAGAAAGAGCCGAAAGAACTTTGCGGATTGTCGGCATCATAGTTAATGATGTCCACACACGGGATACGCGCCAACTTGTTGACATAGATATGGTCGTCCACCGTCTCACCGCCGTCTTCTTTTACAAAATATTTGCCATATCCCAGCTCATGTGCCTTTTTCCAGATTTTCTTCATTTCGGAACGGGCGGTGCGGGCCGAGTAACCTTCATAATAGAACGTGGCATCTTTTCCTCCTACCATATCCAGCAAGATTCCATAGCGTGCATTATAGTTCTGAACATGTGGGGTACGTGCCCAGTATTGTGATCCAAGACACCAAGTGTCCTGTTTGTACTTGCCGTCATAAAATTCGGGAATTCCATAATCCTCCGAATCGAAAAATACGATATCTATACCTAGGGCAGGTTGTTCCTTCTGTATCTGACGGGCGATTTCCAGCAGCACCCCCACACCGCTGGCACCATCATTCACTCCCAGTATAGGAGTATGGTGATTCTTCGGGTCGGGATCATTGTCGGCATACGGGCGGCTGTCCCAATGGGCGCAAAGCAGGATACGTTTTTTGCTTTCGGGCTTGTAGGCACCGATAATGTTGCGTGATTTCAGTATCGTACCGTCGTATGCTATCAGATCGGCATATTGATTGTATACCTTGGCGCCGAATTTTTCCAATTGTCCTGCCAGATATTCCCCACATTCTTTGTGCGCCTGTGTGTTGGGAACACGGGGACCGAAGTCTGCTTGTACCTGAATGTACTGGTAGGCGCTGTCTGCATCGAACTCGGGAGCCTTGATCACTTCTTTGTCTACGGTTTCTGTCCGGTCGTTTCTGCTTTTACTGTTTCCGCACGAAACGGCTGTCAATACAAGCAGCAAGAACGGGATTACTAAAACATTTCTTATCTTCATACTTATTCTTCTGTTATTTATTTGTGCATTATCCTTTATATGGAAGGGGGCTGCGCCGCAAAGTTACGTTATTTTCTTTGTACTTCTTCCATAACGCGCAGGAAGTTTCCACCCCAAATGAGGCGGATATTTTCTTCACTGTATCTTTCCAACAGCAGCCGGCGTGTAAAGTTTATCAATTCTGATGCCGAAGCGCAGCCTGTGATGCCGCCGTCACCGTCAAAATCGGTTCCTATCCCTACATGTTCTATGCCCATGACATTTACCATGTGGTTCAGATGCTCGATGGCATCCTTGATGGTAGCTTCTCCGTTCTTGCGCAGGAATCCGCCATACATACATACCTGTGCCACCCCCCCCTTGGCTGCCAATGCTTTCAATTGGTCATCCGTCAGATTGCGCGGATGGTCGCAAAGGGCACGGGCCGAAGAATGAGAGGCTACGATCGGTTTGCCGCTGATTGCCAGTGCATCATAGAAACTTTTCTCTCCGGCATGAGAAACATCTACCATCATTCCCACACGGTTCATTTCTTTTATCACCTGTTCACCGAATGTGCTTACGCCCAGTCCTTCCTCATTATAACGGGCAGAGCCGCAGATATCATTATTTCCGTTGTGGCAAAGTGTCATGTACACCACGCCACGATGGCGGAAACGTTCTACATTCGTGATATCCTTGCCAATGGCATATCCGTTTTCAATGCCCAGCATGACAGCCTTTTTCCCTGCTTTTTTCAAACGGCACAGATCAGCGGGAGTATATGCTATATCTACGGCTGTACAGTTCTTGGCAACCATCTCCTCTATTTCGTTCAGGATGCGGTCTGCTTTGGCAGTAGCGGCCGATAAGGCTTCATCGGTACGTTCCAATTGCTTCAGGTAAGCCACCATGATGGTTGCGTCCAGATGTCCTTCCGTCATCTTATGCAGGTCTACCAGGATTTTCTTGTCACGGGTGGCGAAGTTTATTCCTTGATCGAAGAACATGGGAGTGTCGCAATGTGAATCCAGCGTTATCATGCGGTTGTGAAGTTTTTTGGCTTCTCTGAAAGAAGTGGATTCCTGTATAAGCCAGTGGAATACCGGCATCATACAGGTATTGTTTTCCAGAATGAAACATTCCGGATGCCATTGCACTCCCATCATGGACTTGCATTCGGTAGATTCCATCGCTTCAATGACTCCGTCGGATGAGCGGGCAGTTACCCTGAAACCCGGCGCAACCTCCTTTACCGCCTGATGGTGAAACGAATTGACCGGCAATATTTCTGTTTCAAACAATTTATAGAGTAAGGAATCTTTCTCTATCCGGACCGTATGCGAGGCATATCCCCGTCCCAAATCCTGATCGTGTTTGATCCGTTCCCCTTCCATCTGTACGTGGATATCCTGATACAGGCTGCCTCCAAAAGCGGCGTTCATCACCTGTATGCCGCGGCATATTCCCAGAATCGGTATCTGCCGGTCGGCGGCCAGTTTGGCAAGCAATAACTCCTGACGATCCCTCCGGGGATTTATGCTGTGTAATTCCTTTATCGGTTCTTCTCCAAGGAACAAGGGATTGATATCCGCACCGCCGGTCAGTAGCAAGCCATCCAATGCATTCAGTGAGTTTATCAAACTGTTAGTTTCGTCAACAGGAGGAATAATGAAAGGAATACCTCCTGCTTTCAGAATGGAAGTGAAATATCCTTCCAGCAAAGTACATGCGCCTTCCTGGAAGTTTCCGGTAAGCCCTATGACTGGAGCATCTTTGTGGCAGGGAAAGGTGCGGTGTATGGCATCGTACTCGGCTGAAATGTCAAATGTTTGAAACGTTTTCATAAGTTAAATTATTCATAGAAACTAAGCAAAGATAGGGATAAATTCAGATTTATTTTTCATATTTGCTAAAAATCTAATGACCATGGAACCTATACAAGACTTCGCCGGCTTGATATGCCGTTTGCGTTCGTTGAAGGAGCGGAAACGTGTGGTGGTTGTTTGCCCCAATGACCCTCATACCGAATACGTTATAACCCGCAGTTTGCACGAAGGCTTTGCCGATTTCTTATTGGTGGCGGATACGCCCCATTTGCTGAACTCGGAATATATCCGCCTTCAATATCCGGATCATGTGAAAGTATACGAGGCGACAAGTCCCGATAAAGCAGCCCAGGAAGCTGTTTCGCTGATACGTGAGGGACATGCGGACGTGTTGATGAAAGGGATTATCAATACGGATAATTTATTGCGGGCCGTGCTTAATAAGGAACATGGTATCCTGCCGAAAGGGAATGTGCTGAGCCATATCACGGTGGCACAGATCCCGATGTACAAGAAATTGCTGTTCTTCTCGGATGCGGCGGTCATTCCCCGTCCTACCTTGGAACAATTCGAGGCGATGCTGCGGTATGATCTGGAGGTATGCCGCCGCATGGGAATAGAAGCTCCCCGTGTGGCCTTGATTCATTGTACGGAAAAAGTAAACGAGAAATTCCCTCATACACTGGATTATGTGACTTTAAAGGAACGTGCCGCCGCCGGTGCTTACGGAAACATGTACTTGGACGGGCCCATGGATGTGAAGACGGCATGTGATGCGCATAGCGGTGAGGTGAAAGGAATCAGCTCGCCGGTGGTGGGACATGCGGATTTGTTGATCTTTCCCAATATCGAGTCGGGAAATACATTCTATAAAACGGTGTCATTGTTTGGTGACGCCAACATGGCAGGTATGTTGCGAGGTACGGCCTCTCCCGTAGTGGTTCCGTCGCGTGCCGATTCCGGTAATTCGAAATATTACAGTCTGGCATTGGCCTGCGTGGCCGGATAAATAATGTGGCAATGTGCCAATTTGCCGGTGTGTCAATTGGCTGTGCTGTGTTGCCGCATGGTTTTGGCTCATTCGCAAATTGATAAATTATTGAAACTATGAAAATATTTGTGATTAATCCGGGCTCTACTTCTACCAAAATAGCCCTTTTCATCGATGAAAAGCCGGTGTGGGCGGCAGGGGCCCATCATACTGCGGATGACTTGTCGGAGTTTCACCACGTCAACGAACAGTATGCGTACCGTAAGGACTTTGTATTGCGATTGCTTGCCGAGGCGGATATTCCGTTGGATTTTGATGCCGTCATTGCCCGTGGCGGTCTGCTGAAGCCTACGCCCGGCGGGGTGTATGCCATTAACGAACAGATGAAACACGATTTGCTCAACGCCCGGATGGAGCACGCCTGTAATTTGGGCGCGCTGATTGCCGATGAAATAGCCCGGGAATGCCATTGTCCCGCCTACATTGCCGATCCCGAAGTGGTAGACGAGCTGCAACCGGCCGCCCGCCTGACGGGAATACCGGAGATAGAGCGCATTTCCATCTTCCATGCCTTGAACAGTAAGGCGGTATCGCGTAAATATGCCGCTTCCATCGGGAAACATTATGAAGAGTTGAATCTGATTGTGGTGCATCTGGGGGGTGGCATATCGGTGGGTGCCCATTGCAAAGGACGGGTGATTGATGTTAACAATGCCTTGAACGGTGAGGGGCCGTTTTCTCCCGAACGTGCGGGAACCATTCCTGCCGACCAGTTGGCGGAATTGTGCTTCAGCGGTAAGTATACGTTAAAGCAGATCAAGAAGATGCTGAATGGCAAAGGGGGGCTGACTGCCCATCTGGGTATGAATGATGTGGTGACTATTGCCCGGAAAGCTTCCGAAGGCGAGGAGCCTTATAAAGGGGTATTGGATGCGATGCTCTATACGGTGGCGAAACAGGCAGGGGCCATGTATGTCACGCTCCGTGGGCAGGTGGATGCCATTATTCTGACGGGAGGCATTGCCCATAGTGATTACTGTGTAGGGATTCTCAAGGAACAGATTGATTATCTGGCGCCGGTTGTGCTGATGCCCGGTGAAGACGAGATGGGCTCGCTGGCTTATAATGCGTTGGGAGCCTTGAAAGGTGAGCTGCCTTTGCAGGTTTACCGGCCGGAATAAGAAGATGGTGGTACATCGGAATTAAAATAAGCGATAAAATTGTTCAAATCCTTCATGGAAGGGTAATGTGTTGATATACAGAAGACTATTATGAAGGAATCATTATAAATTCCTTCATAATAGCTTCAGGGATGTTTTTACCCGGCCAGTGCTACCAGTTTATACATATTTCCTGTTGTGGTATGCATCCGTTCCGCTCCCAGGGAATTCATGATTCTTCCCATTTTGTTTATCGTGATGCCGCGCATGGCTGCCGGATATCGTTTCAGCAGGATATTGAACAAGTATACTGCCGAGTAAAGTTTGAAGTCTTCCCCTTTCTCCGGCAGTCTGAAACAATGGAGAATCATTTCCGCTTCGGTAGGCAAGGCATAATAGGCCTGGTTGCGCAGTTTCAGCTCGGATTCCTCCGCCGCCGAGAACCAGTAACGCTTTCCCTCGTCCAGTTCTGCTTTCAGCTGGGCGAAAAGCTGTTTGTGCTCCAGTGGCGAGCAGTCTATCTTCTCCTTTACCTCGGCAAAGAAATAACGGCGGCTTCCGCTGGGGTCGGTGAGCAGCGCTTTCCGGTTACTGGTGCCGATGAACGAGGCCATCCGGGGCAGATGGCTGTAGGACGAGCGGTGCGACTTGCGGAAATCCAGTTTTTTCATCTGCATCAGATTTTTCAGCAATGGCAGTTTCTGTGGTGAAAGACGGTCGTACTCATCCAGATTAATCAGTCCGAAGAAAGCCAGCTTCTGCTCGCATCCTGCCTGTCCGGTCAGTTCGAAGCTGTCCGTATAGTAGTCTTTCAACGAATCGGGCATCAGCAATTCGCAGAAAGTGGATTTGCATCTCCCTTGCTCGCTGCTCACCAGCATGGGGGCCACAGCGTTGGCGCACCGGGCCATGCGTCCGCTCCACTGGGCAGTTACGCCCAGCATCCAGCGGTGGAAACTGTTCACCCAGAAATCTTTCGTAGATATGCGTTGTGCCAGCGGAGTCACGCGGTCCTTGCCGTCCCATTCGGGAAGGGTGTTCATATAGGAAAGTAACGGATGATAGTCCGGCATCTGCTCCGAGTTCACGAACCGGCTTACATCCTTGTCCCAGCAGTTGATGTGACGTGCACGTGCTTCCAGGCACAGGCTGTTCAGGGTGCGCTGGCTTATTACCTTATATATAGGTGTGTCAGCGTCTTTTTTGCAACATTCCGTTTGTTCCGTCAGTAGGTTGAAGCGGAAGTGGTAGCGGCTCAGCAAATATTGTTCCAGTTTTTGCTGTACTTGTTCCGTTTCCGGTTTCTTCTGCATTGATAATGAGGTAGATGAACTCTTCACTGTCGGACTTATCACTACATTCGAGGAAGCAAGCTTCTTCATTACTTTGTTCAATAACTTTTTATTCATTATTTGTTGTTTTAGGTTTCCGTTGGAACAAAGATACTGTGTAAAATAGCGTTTTGCAAGTGTTTTTCGTGGGGTTTTAGAGAAAAGTGACTAAGCGTAAACATCCTGAATAACAAGCTGTTTCGTCCGGTTGATTACACGATATCTTCCTTTTGATTCAGTTGTTTCACTTAAGTGATGAAGTTTGAGCACTCTAGTGATGAAAGTTCATCACTAGGGTGATATAATATCATCACTTAAGTGAAACAATTTACTTGAAGGGAAGATACAACGACTTCGACCGGATGATACACCTTATTCGTCCGGTTGTTGTCATTTGATGAAATGTGAGTATTTTGCCGGACAGTCATCACCTTGGGATGCGTTTTTGGAGATGGAACGGGGCTGAAGGAATATGAAGTTATTATGAAGAAATCGTAGAAGGATTCTTCATAATAACTTGCTTATAATCAGAAAGTAATGCACTGATGATGGATTTGAAGGAAATAATTTCGGTATTGTATCCTCTATACCGGGGGCTGTCCTCTTTTATAAAGATGGAAATAGAGTCTACTTGAACGGGCTGGCAGGAAAAAGGTTCCCCATCAGACTGTGGTCGGATAATAGAATGGCTACAGTACCCTCCATGCCGCTCTTCATCTTGAAGTAATCTACAGCGTTGTCCAACTTTAAATCTATCCGGAAGTAGTTTTTCCCCTCTTTTTTCAACACCTCTTTATATACTGTTTTCACTTTTCCGTTCAGATGACTATCCGTTCCGGTAGTGTATCCCTCCATTTCTATACTGGCGGGCATTCCTTCTTTTATCCTCGCTATTTCAGTATATGGGATGAAAGCTGTTATCTCTATTTCAGAATGGCTGTTTATGGCAACTTCCACTTTGCCTTTTACATTTTCAGGAAAAGGAATGAAGCAAGCTGCCACTGCCAGTCCTGTTATCAATAAAGCAATAAGAGTGATTCCACTACGTATAAGCAGAGGTGGTATGCGTCCGATGATGTTTCTCACTTTCTCGCTCCGAAGTTCTATTTGTTCATAATTTTTATCCATAATCGTTAGCTCCCTAGTTCCAATTGATTCTTAACTAAATGGTAATATGCACCTTGGCGGTCAATTAATTCCGTATGGGTTCCTGTCTCTATTATCTTGCCTCTTTCTATCACGATGAGTTGGTCGGCGTTCTTTACCGTACTGAGCCGGTGCGCGACGATAACTACCGTTTTCCCTTTATAAAATTCCATCAGGTTCTCTACAATAGCCCGTTCGTTATTGGCATCCAGTGCATTGGTCGCCTCGTCCAGAAATATATAATCAGGATTCTTGTATACGGCACGGGCTATTAGGATTCTTTGTTTCTGTCCTTGGCTCAGTCCGATACCATCCTGCCCTATTAATGTGTTGTATTTCAACGGTAAAGAATGGATGTAGTTGTCTATGCAGGCAATGCGTGCGGCTTGGAGCAGACGTTCTTTGTCAATCTCGCCGTCATCTACCGCAATGTTGCGGGCGATGCTTTCCGAGAAGATGACTCCGTCCTGCATGACCACTCCGCAATGTTTGCGCCACCATTTCAGGTTATATTTTTGCAAGTCTGTACTGCCGATGGTTATTTCTCCTGCCAACAGGGGGTAATAGCCTAACAAGAGTTTGATCATTGTTGTCTTTCCGCTTCCGCTGGTCCCCACTATGGCGGTTACCTTTCCTTCGGGGATGGTTATGTTGATTCCGTCCAATGTTTTGTTCGGGTTGTGCGGGTCGTATTTAAAATCGGCGTTTTTGAAAGAGAGGCTTTTGTCCTGGTCGTGGAATGCGTTTAGTGCTTCCTTGTTGTTTTCCTCGTTCTCCATTTCGTGAATTTCATTGATGCGTTCCAGACTTATTTTCACATCTTGCAATGAGTAGAGGAAGTTCATCAGTTGCTCCACCGGTGCATTGAGTTGTCCGATGATGTATTGCACTGCCAGCATCATTCCCAAGGTCATTTGTCCGTGAATGACGGCTGTTGCTGCCAGCACGGTGATGATGATGTTTTTTACTTCATTGATGAAGATGCTTCCCGCTTCCTGAGTCTGCTGTAATTTCAATGATTTCATGTTGACCTGGAACAGGTCTGCTTGTACATCCTCCCATTCCCAACGGCGCCGTTGTTCGCAGTTTTGCAGTTTTATTTCTTGCATGGAGGTGATGAACTGATAGGTTTTGTTATTGTTCATAGCCTGTTTCTCGAACAGCTCATAATCCAGTAATTTCCTTTTTTTCAAAAATATAGCGATCCATATACCATACAGTATGCTTCCTGTGAGAAAGATCAGGAATATAAAAATGTTGTAGCCGAGCAATACACAGCCAAACACGATGAAACTGAGCAGGGAAAAGGTGACGTTCAGCATTTGTGTGGTAAGGAATTTCTCTACCCGGTTATGGTCGTTCATTCGTTGCATCAGGTCGCCCATCAGTTTGGTGTCGAAGAAAGACATGGGAAGTTTCAGCAGTTTGATGAAGAAGTCGGATACCAGGGAGATATTGATGCGCATGCTGATATGGAGCAATATCCATCGGCGGATAAAATCTACACTGGTGCGGCTTATGGTCAGTATGAGTTGTCCCAGCAGGATCAGGTAAATGATTCCCAAGTTCTGATGGGTAATACCTATATCTACGATGGCTTGTGTAAGAAAAGGGAAAATAAGTTGTAGCACACAGCCCACTAAAGCTCCTAATATGATTTGTCCGAAATATCGGCGATATTGCTTTATGTAGCCAAACAAGAAGTTGAAGGAGCGCTTTCTGTTCGTTGTTTCTCCCGAAAGTTCATGGAAAGCGGGTGTGGGCTGGATAAACATGGCTATTCCTTTTTCTTCCCCTTTGGACTGTGTGCTGATCCAGTGGTTTTTGAATTCCTTTTCGGTATAGGTCACAAGCCCTTTTCCCGGATCGGCAATATGGAATTTTTTTCCTTTCTTTATTTGGTAGAGGACCACAAAATGGTTCTGGCTCCAGTGCAGGATGCAGGGCAGGGGGGCTTGGGGCAGTTGCTCCATGGTTACCCGTCCGCAAATGGTATGCAGCCCCAGCTTGTTTGCGGCCTCGCTGATGCCAAGCAGGGATACGCCTTCGGTGGTGGCAAAGCAATAACGGGAAAGAGATTCCAAGGAATACTCTTTTCCGTAGTATTTGCATATCATTTGCAGGCAGGTGATGCCGCATTGCATGCTGTCGTGCTGTAAATATGTTGAGAATTTAGTCATTGATAGTTGTTTGAAATTCGACTTAGTTCATCTGCATTACCATCGTTTTTGTGAAATAGATTGCGGAAATTGTTTAGGTTGTATTTTATTGAAATAGTAAATTTCCTGCTATCTGGATTTATTGTCTGCCATGAATAAACGTTCTTATAATAACTGCGTGTATTGGATTGGGAATGGTGTAATAAGTCTCTGCCTGATATAACTAGTTGCAGGCGTTTGTCTTTAAAAAATGTTTGTAAAAAGCCTATGGTTAAATCGTATGTAGGTTCTATCTTAGATCCTAGTGTGTTATAACTTGATGCTAAGGTGAAATAGCAAAATAATTTTGTATTATTAAAAATGTCAAATTGATTGACTGCATCTAGATGGAATAATGGTTTTACAGGTATTTCTTGTCCTTTTAAATAAGGTATTTTTGTCATGTCCCATAGAATAGTCCCGTTGTAAGCAAAGGTATAGATGCCAAGTTTGTCAGAATAGCTGATCGATGTTTGGTAGTAAGACGAGTTTACATTTATTGGCGAATTGACAAGACTGCCTTCTATATTCGGATTGGGTTGGAATACATACATTGGAAGATCTTTCTTATATGTATAATTGAATTCAAATACGAATTTATTATATAGTATACAAGTTAAATATGCATTATGGGCATTCATTATTTTCAGGTTCGGATTTCCTGTTTCATATAACATAGAATTGACGTATCTTATAAGTGGAGATAGCTGACTAAAGCTTGGACGTTTGCTTTTATTGGCATATCCTAAACTGAAAAGAATATTTGGATTGAATGTATATTCCATATTTAATGATGGATAAAATTGAATATCGTGGTTTTTGTAGAGATTATAATTGTCCTGCTTATAGTTAGAAATTAAATATTCACCTCTAACTCCAATGTTGGTATATAATTTCCCGAACTGATGAGCTAGCGTAAAATAGAAGGCTGCTAAAGCATCTTTTAGAGAAGTATTATTATTATAAAGTGAGATGTCTTTGTCAATGTCCGTAGAAGACGAATTACCATTGTTGCGTATATTGATATATTTTCCGCCGAATTGTAAATTATAATCTTTAAATATATTGTGCTTGAAATTACCTTCAAAGGTGATTGCATTATAATTGTTGTTTCCTGCAATCAAATTTTGACTTTCATTGTTGGTAAGTATGGAGTTCTTTGGAGTAATAGTGGAGTAAATATATCCTCCTGTTAATGAAAAAAAATCTTCTGCATTGATTTTATGCTTATACATTAATAAAATATTGTGAAGTTGATCCTTTTCACTAATCTTTTGACTGGTGGTATTTGTGCTTTTATTATTATTAAATGAAAGATTTTCTTTCGTGCTCTCACGATTGTTTTGGTTGTTAATGCCAAGTATATATTGAAGGTCTATACTGTTCGTTTGGTCAAACTTGTAACTGGTGCCATATATTATATCATGTGCTTTTGAGTGATTCCAATCATGGGTATATGATTCGCTGTTTCCTGTTAATGAATTATTGTCTGTGTTGTAAATCTCATATTCATTAGTCGATTCTTCATTGCTTTGGGTATCTTTAAATTGATAAGAAAAATAGGAAGACCATTTTTTATGAGAGATATTGATATTTATAGCTTCTCTATTGGTATATTTTCGTCCGAAAGTAGATACGTGAGTTATCTGTGAAGAAATATGATCTTTGAGCATATCAATAGTTGAAATCCGGATGACGCTACTATATTTCGAACTATACTCGGCTGATGGATGGGAATCTATGCTAACTTCTTTTATTTGTTTAGGATTTAATATCTCTAATTCTGATAATGATTTGACTTCCTTGTCATTCAGTAAGATTAATGGAGTACCCTTTCCTATTATTGTTATTTTATCTTCAGATGCCAGTACGCCTGGTAGAAATGATAGTATATTAAATAAAGAATTTTGTTCTTTCAATATTGATTTGTTGACATTTAGGGTGAATATTCCCTTATTGATAGTCAATGGATTTTGTTTTGCTTTAACGATTACTTCTCCTAACGTAACATTTGATTGTTTTAAAATGATATTGGGGAGATTTATATCGTTTGTTTCTTTTATAGAAAGATTTATTTTTTTTGTTTGATAACCTACTGATGAAAAGGAAAGTGTGTATATACCACATTCTATATTCTTCAAAGAGAATTTTCCATTTGGGTCACTGATTGTTCCTGATACGAGTATCGAATCTTGTTGTTGATATATTGCTACATTAATATAAGATAAGGCTTCGTTATTCTCATCTATAATTTTACCATTGATAGACTGCGCTTTTAATGTATTTGCTATAATTATAAAAAGTAGCAATAGCTTGTATTTTATCATATTCTTTCGGTTTTTCGTAAAGCTGTGTTGAAAACACTAGAATTATCATTCTGAAACTTTTGAAGAATTTATGGAAAAAAGAAAATCAATAAATTCTTCATTAGTACTCAGAATGATAAAATTGCAGACTGACTTTCTTAGTACAGTCTTGTTCTGATTTTGTTAATCGAGTTCTATTCTCGTTGTTACGACTGTACCATCAGGTCTGGTTTCTGTTTTAGTAATAACAGTTTTTCCTCCCTTTACGGATTCCAATTCGTTAACATTCAAAACTTCTACGGTAAATAAATTATTTTCCATGATGTTTTTTGAATTAAATGTGTACCTACTCTTTTTAGTAGCTTTTCGGTTTCTGCTCCTTTTTAGACAGTAAGGTCTGTAACTGTATTTTGCGCATTTCGAGTTCATTTTGAATTTATATAAAAGGCTGACTTATCGGGCATCTTCAGCCCAATACCATTCGCCTTCTAGGTAAACCCATCTCCCTCCTTTGATGGAGGATAATTCCTGTTTCGTTAATGTTTCTACTTCCATAATCATTCTTTGTTTATTTTGATGTTGCAAAGGTAGATCGCTTTTTTGAGAGCATTATTAACCAAAGTGTAATATTTGTGTAACCAAAACAAAATATTTTGGTTACATTTGCGCACGATTTTGATTACATGCAGTGTGAAAAAGGTTATTTATATAGCAGTAATTGGTGCCATTGCCATATTCGGCTTGCAGGGTTTATGGATTGGCAATATGTATCGGGCATACGTTTCGCAAGCTGTGGAAACGGTGGAAAAAGCCATGTCTACTAGTATCGGGAAAGAAATTGCATTTCGGCGGCATAGCTCTCCATATAAGGATCCGAAACATCCTAAGGTTCTTTATAAGGCAGCGGAGGATATGACACTCGAAGAAAGAAGTCGGTTGAAAGGGGATACATTGGATTTGGATTTGTTGACTCGGCAGAATATAGGTTCTAATTTGTCGGAGGTGATTGTCCAGTTTGATCAGGATGGTTTCATAAAGAAAGGAAAATATATACTTCTTCCCAAGCTGGATAGTATTTTCTCTCAAGAAATGAAAAGAGCAAATATAGCTGTCGATTATTGTATTCTGTTATATGATAAGGATACAACAACGATAATAAACAACATCGGAACATTGCCTGCTGACGAGCAACAAGTGGAGACCACATGCCTTTTCCCTATCGGTACAAAAGGATCGCAATTTATACAAGTAAAAGCGGATGTTTCGCTTTCGCCTTTCTTGCGTGAGATGCTTTTTATTTTGATTGTTTCTGTCCTATTGATGATGATGGTGCTGGGATGCGTGGTTTATCTGGTCATCTTGGTTAGAAAGAAAGATAAACAATTCAAACAGCGTGAAGCCAGTGTGAATGGAACGGTACACGACCTAAAAGCACCTTTGAATAGTGTGATAACCCTTATGAGTTATTTGAGAAAGAAATTGCCGGATACTTCTTTGCAGAAAATGGTAGAGAATGCAACCGCCCAGACACGTAATCTGGTAAATGATATAGAAGCATTATTGATCACCGCTCGCAGAGATAAACAGAAAATAATTCTGCAAAAGACGGAAACGGATTTGCTGCAATTAATAGAATGTGCGCGGGAAAGTATCTCCATACAGTATGTTGGTAAACCTCATAAAATAACGCTTGAATCGGATTTTGATGAGGTCAAATTGATGTTGGATCCGCTTTATGTAACTAACATTATCCGAAACTTACTGGAAAACGCTTTGAAATATTCCAATGAAGGGGTAAGTGTTATCATTAAAGTGAGAAAAGAGAAAAATAAGGTGGTATTGTCAGTCGAAGATAACGGCTGGGGCATAGAAAGGAAATATCAAAAGAAAATATTTACGCAATTTTTTCAAGTACCACGTAAACAAGTGGTGCATCAGCATGGCTATGGTGTGGGACTTGCTTATACTAAATACATCATGGAAGCGCATGGCGGAAGCATTTCCGTAGATAGTGAGTTGGGAAAAGGAAGTGCTTTTATTTGTAAATTTCCGTTGGAATGATTTCTTTTGTATATTCAACAAAAAACGAGAAAATATGAGTAAAGCAAAAGTTCTTTTTATCGATGATGATGTAATGCTGGGCAATATAGTAACCATGGCACTGACGGAGGAGGGATATGTGGTGCATCAGCAAAATTCATTGACCGGCATAAAGGCTGTTGTCGGTGAGTTCAGACCGTCCATTATTGTAATGGATGTAGAGGTAGGGGCAGAAGACGGTATTGATGTGATGCCGGAACTGTATGCTGTATCTCCTGAAATTCCAATTATTGTTATATCCTCACATTCTGAAAGCAATGAGGTGGTCAGGGCTTTGCAAAATGGAGCAGTGGCTTATCTGAAGAAACCTTTTGAAACAGAGGAACTGACGGCATATATAAAACGTCATACCAATGTGACTCACAACTTCATTTCAAGGATAAAAATAGCATCGCTGGAACTGGATACCCAAAGCCATATATTGTATCAGGATATCCAAAAATTGAAAAAACTAAGTAAGTTGGAATTTGCATTACTTATTCTGCTTTATGACCATCAAGGGGAAATTGTATCTCATGATGAAATAAGTAAATTGTGGGGAGGAGCGGTAATGGAAAATCATAGCCTTTATAATTTGATTGCAAAATTGAGGAAGGTCTTATCAGTGGATACTCGCATTGAAATAGTTACCGTAGGGAAGGACGGTTATGCTCTGAAAATAGAGGATATTGCGAGCTGTATATGAAGAAAATATGAAGGATCGGTATAGCGATCCTTCATCGCAACTTGTTTATATTCAGCAAGTAATGCGCTGATGAAGGATTTGAAAGAATTTATTCCGGCGTTTCATTCCTTGGATGCGGATGCGCCGGATGTCTTTTACTCATATTCGTGTTTCCGTTTCGGATTCATCGGAAACCAGCCTTTCAGCACGCGTTCGCGTTGCTCGAATATCTCCTTGATAGTCCAGAAAGAAGAGAAGGAGAAGACACCCAATAAAGAGGAAATCAGGATGTCACTGATAAGCACAGTCCCTATAATGCCTGCTATGCCCAGTACCAAAAATATCCACCAGCACCGTGTACCCCAATAATATTCGGCCTTGACCACGATGGGGTGGAAAAGACCGATTATTAAAAAGGTACAAATGCCGATGGCAATACCGCCTAAATGGTATTCATTCAGCCATTCCATTCTTTCTTAGCTTTGAATGGGTATTTCTTTTTTGATGCTCTGCTCCAGAGAGATCAGGGTCTCGGTAGCCGTAACGCCGGGAATTTCCTGAATCTTTGAGTTCAGCAAGTCCATCAAATGCTCGTTATCGCGTGAATAAAGTTTGGTCAGCATGGTATAGGGACCTGTAGTGAAGTGGCATTCCACAATTTCGGGAATCTTCTTCAGTTCTGCCACTACGTTTTTGTACATGGAACCTTTTTCCAGCTTGATTCCTACGTATGTACAGGTTCTATACCCTAAACTCTTAGGGTTCACATGATATCCTGAACCGATAATAACTCCCAAATCAATTAATCTTTGCACACGCTGATGAATGGCTGCGCGTGAAACTCCACATTCTGCTGCGACATCTTTAAACGGGATGCGGGCATTTTGGGATATAATTTCTAGAATTTGTCTGTCGAGACTATCAATTTTCTCCATAATATACCGATTTTAATGTTATCAATCTGTAAGCAAATATAGGAATACTTTTTAATTTATCTACTATTTTGCAAGAAAAAACAGGATTTCTTTGAAAAAAAGTGCAATAAGAGGAGCTAATCACCTATTTTCTTCTCTATTTCGCCGATTTTCCCTCTTCTTTCAAATGAGAAGGTATCGCTATGTGTATCTAAATAGTTCAACAGGAATAGCGATTTTCTTAACAAATATTTTTGTTCTTCGGACTCTTTCAACAAAGCATCCTGATAGAGCAGTTCGGATAACATGTCGATGCGCGTGAGCAATTCCTCGCCACCATAGTTCTGTCCCATCTCGTTCAGTATATATTCCGCATCCTGATCATAATAGAAGGTGGAAGGATGATTGAAGTAGGCACGATAAATGCTTTGAAGTTGCAATTGCAGCTCGGGACCGTCCTTTTTATCTCTTTCTTCTACCAACTTTTCCAATGCTTCGAAAAATTGTTGAAGCAACCGCATAATGTAATCTCTTTGCAGCATGTTAATTGTCCTCTTCGTTTTTATGGGTTAGTGTTACTAATACTTTATCTATCCGGGCTCCGTCCATGTCGACTATTTCCAGTGTGAAGTCATTCCATTCCATGGATTCACCGGTCTTGGGAATGTGGCCTAGTTGTTGCAGGATGAGACCGCTCAACGTGTTGTAATTATAATCGGGGTATAAATCCTCCATTTCGAAATGACTCAGAAAGTCATAGAAAGAACATTGGCCGTCTATCAACCAGCTTCCGTCCTTGCGGGGAACGATATCGGGATCTTCCGAGTCACTGGGCAAGGTGCCTACCAGGGCTTCCAGAATATCCTTCATGGTGATGATGCCTTGCAGACTGCCGAATTCATCACAGATTAATCCGTATTTGATGTTGTGCTGGCGTATTTGTTCCAATACTTTATATACATCCATGTTTTCGTGGAAGTATTGTGCCGGACGGATCACATCACGCAGATTGAATTCGCAACTGTTCAGCTTCCCGAAGAGGTCTTTCAGGTAAACTACTCCGATGATGTTGTCCAGGGTGTTTCCTTGAGTTACAGGGTAAACTTGGTACAGGTGTTGGCATACGATGTCATACAGCTGCTTGTTGTTCATGTCTATGTCAATGGATACGATGTCGCTGCGATAGGTCATGATGGTGTTGATACTGCGGTCGCCAAGAGAGAAGACGCGGTCCACAATATCCTGTTCCACTTCCTGCACTTCACCGTTCTCGGTTCCTTCGTCTATCATGGATTTGATTTCCTCTTCAGTCACTTTTTCTTCCGCTGTGTTGATATGCAGCAGGTTGAAGATAAGTGAAGTGCTTTTGGCAAGTATCCATACAAAAGGAGAGGCGATGACGGACAGCCAGTACATGGGACGTGCCAATAGCTTGGCAGCACGGGTGGAGGCACTCATGCCAATGCGTTTGGGCACCAGCTCGCCAAAGATAATAGTGAGGTAAGTGACCAGGATGACAATCAGGGTTTGAGCCAATAAATAGGCATATGTGGCGGGTACGCCGGCGTCAGTCAGTATGTTCCCAAAATCGGTGGCCAGCACGTCGCCGGAGTAAATACCGGTCAATATACCAATCAGGGTGATTCCGATTTGGATGGTGGATAAAAACTTGTCCGGGTCATTGGCAAGCTTTAAAGCGATACGCGCTGTAGAGCTTCCATGACGGATATCATTGGACAAACTACTTTTACGCGCTGAGATCAGGGCGATTTCGGACATGGCGAATACCCCGTTTAATAAGATAAGTGCGATAATAATGGCAATTTCCATGTAAGAATTTACGTTTTGTTTTGCTAACAAATGTACTAAGAATTGTGTTTTCTCTTTCTTCTTTTAGATTTAATTAATGAATTATCTGTCATTTGCGCTATCTTTGCGGTGTCTATACTTAGAAAGGAGTAATTATGCATCCGTTGGAACTATTCAAATATTGTCCGAAGTGTGGTTCGCCGCACTTTGAGGTGAACAATGAGAAATCAAAGCGTTGTGCCGATTGTGGCTTTGTGTATTATTTCAATTCCAGTGCCGCTACTGTAGCTTTTATCTTGAATGATAAGAATGAGTTGTTGGTGTGCCGCAGGGGAAAAGAACCGGCGAAGGGAACATTGGACCTGTCCGGCGGGTTTATTGATATGCATGAGACCGGCGAGGAAGGTGTGGCACGCGAGGTGTTGGAAGAAACCGGTTTGCAGGTGGAGGAGGCTGTTTATCAGTTCTCATTGCCCAACACTTATCTTTATTCAGGATTTCTGGTACATACATTGGATCTGTTCTTTCTTTGTAAAGTGAAAGATACCAGCCGGATAAAGGCGATGGATGATGTGGCGGAGTCTTTCTGGCTTCCCTTGAATGAAGTGAATCCCGAAGAATTCGGGCTGGATTCTGTGCGTGAAGGAGTCCGGCGTTTTTTGAAAGAACATAAACTTTAATGATAAGATATGAAAAGAAAAACCTTATTGATGGCCGCATTGATGGGAGGCTGTTCCTTGCAGGGAATGGCGCAGCAGATCACTCCCAGGGATGTGGCAGGTGACAAGGAATATAACCGGGTATGCCGGGAATATGAGTTGAAAGGCGGGGACAGCATGGAGCTGTTACAGGCTTATCTGGACAAATATCCTGATTCCCGCCATAAAAACAGGGTGCTGTCACTGATTGCCTCTGCTTATTTTATGGAGGGAAAATACAAGGAGGCCATTGCCCTGTTCCGGTCGTGTGATCTGGAGGCTTTGCCTGATAAGGAAAGAGATGATTGTGCCATGCGTCTGGCCACCTCTTATCTGAAAGAAGATAATCTGCGTGAAGCGGCTGTATGGTTTACCTTGCTGAAAGAGGTAAGCCCATTGTATCAGGATGACGCTGTCTATAATCTGGCTTATATTGATTATGTGGAGAAACGCTATGACAAGGCGCTGAAAAGTTTCCAGTCTTTGCAGAATGATGCCGTATATGCAGCATTGGTTCCTTATTATATAGGAGAGATTTATTTGGTGAAAGGAAATTATCAGCAGGCCCGTACTGTGGCAAAAGCGTATCTGGAGCAATATCCGGCTAAAAAGGATGTTCCTCAGATGGAACGGATTTGGGGAGAGGCTTGTTTCGGATTGAATGATTACCAAGCGGCGATACCTCCTTTGGAAAGATATCGTGAAAGTGTTTCCCACCCGCAGCGTAAGCCTTTGTATGAACTCGGTATGAGTTATTATTATACTGGTGTTTATTCCAAGGCTGCCGCTACTTTGGGGGAAATGGCTTCGGTACATGATGCCTTGTCACAGAATGCTTATCTACACATGGGGCTGGCTTATTTGAACTTGAAGGAGAGGAACAGGGCACGCATGGCATTCGAGCAGGCTGCCAATTTCAGTTTTGATCCGAAAGTAAAGGAACAGGCTCTTTATAATTATGCTTTGTGTATTCATGAAACCTCTTATTCTCCATTTGCCGAATCGGTAACCGTGTTTGAGCGTTTTCTGAATGAGTTCCCGAATTCACCTTATACGGAGCGTGTCAATGATTATTTGATAGAGGTGTATATGAATACCCGCAGTTATGAAGCTGCTTTAAAATCTATAGCAAAGATTGAGCATCCGGGCACACGCATTATGGAGGCCAAGCAGAAGATTTTGTTCCGGCTGGGCACACAGGCATTTGCGAATGCCCGTTTCCAGGAGGCTCTGGAGTTCTTCAACCAATCGCTTGCTGTGGGGCAATACAATCAGGCGACAAAGGCGGACGCTTATTTCTGGAGGGGGGAATCCAATTATCGTCTGGACCGTTTTCCGCAGGCGGGTAACGATTACCGCTTGTATCTGGAATTTGCCACCAGCAAAAACGGACAGGAATATGGTTTGGCGCTCTATAACTTGGGATATACTTATTTCAAACAGAAAAATTATGGAAATGCGGGCACTTGGTTTACCCGTTTTGTGGACAGGGGAAGTATCAATGAACGCACCATGCAGGCAGATGCCTATAACCGCATAGGTGACTGCAACTTCTATGACCGCCGTTTTGAACAGGCTCGTCAGGATTATGCCCGTGCGGTGGAGATTGATCCGTCACTGGGGGATTACTCTTTGTATCAGGAGGCGTTTGTGCGTGGTTTGCAACGTGATTACAATGGAAAAGTGCAGACGTTGAACCGCTTGATTTCGGATTATCCGGAATCACAATACATGGATGATGCCCTTTACGAGCAGGGACGTGCTTTTGTGCAGATGGAGGATAATGCCAATGCCATTGCCCGTTTCAATATTCTGGTGAAGAAATTTCCGGAGAGCAATGTCGCACGGCGGGCGGCTAACGAGATCGGTTTGCTATACTATCAGGATGACAAGTATCCTGAAGCCATCCAGGCTTATAAGCAGGTCATAGCCGGTTATCCGGGCAGTGAGGAGGCGCGTTTGGCGCAGCGTGACTTGAAATCGATCTATATTGATTTGAATAAGGTGGATGAGTATGCCAATTTTGCTTCAACTATCCCCGGCGGTGCCAACTTTGATGTGAATGAGCGTGACTCATTGACCTATGTGGCTGCCGAAAGGGTATATATGCGGGGTGAGGTCGCCGAGGCCCGCAACAGCTTTACCCGTTATTTACAGACTTTCCCCGAAGGTGCTTTCAGTCTGAATGCCAACTATTATATCGGTTTGATAGACTATAATCAGAAAGCTTATGAAAGTGCAGCCCGGCATTTGGATAAAGTATTGGAATATCCCAACAACAAATATTCTGAAGATGCCATGTTGATGGGGGCCGAAATGGCTTATACGGCGAAGGATTATGAAAAAGCCTTGCATATTTACAAGCAATTGAAAGATAAAGCCGCTTCTATGGAGCGTCGCCGGCTTGCAAAAACCGGAATGTTACGCAGTGCGCATATGCTGGGAAATGAGGAAGAGATTATCTTTGCCGCAACAGATTTGCTGGCCGATACTAAACTGGCGCCGGAATTGTCTAACGAGGCACATTATTACCGTGCAAAAGCTTATTTGGATGCCGGCAAGACGGATGGAGCTATGGAAGATTTGAAGGTCTTGGCGAAAGACACCCGTAATGTATATGGAGCGGAGGCCAAATATAAAGTCGCCCAGATTTACTTTGACGGCGGACAAACGGATAAGGCGGAGCAGGAGGTGCTGAATTACATTGAGGTAAGTACACCGCATACCTATTGGCTGGCACGCAGCTTTGTGTTATTGGCTGATGTGTATATGAAGTTGGGGCGTAACTTGGATGCTAAACAATATTTGCTTTCATTGAAGCAGAACTATCAGGCCGATGATGATATTGCCGGAATGATTGAAAGCAGACTGGAGAAATTGAAAACAGAGAATTAAAAATTAAAAAATAAGTGCTGAATATGATAAGTAAGAAATTGTCAATTGTTCATTGTCAATTGTCCATTATATTGGCTTTTTTGCCTCTGTCTGTTGCATATGCGCAGCAAGATAGTACGTTGAACCGCACTGTGGTGGTAGAGAATGAGTATAATCCCAATATCATGGATGCCTCAAAGATTAATGTCCTGCCTAGGGTGGAGGAGCCGGCTGTAATGAAGAAAGGCATAGAATATGCTACAGCCTTGCGCCCTGTTTCGGCCTGGACGTATGAAAGTATGTCTCCTATAACCCGTGAATGGGCTATGAACCGCGCGAAACGTGGATATGTTCGTGCCGGATATGGAAATTATGGGAATGTGGATTTTAAGGCTGGGTATCTGTGGGATATCACCGGAAAGGACCGTCTGAAAGTCGGGGTATCTCTGGATGGCATGAACGGAAAGCTGAAGCATTGGAATGCTGAGGATTGGATATCACGTTTTTATTCTACTGAGTTCCGTTTGGACTATTCTCATGATTTCAGCAAGGTAACTTTGAATTTAGGTGGCGGCCTGCAATCACAAGTGTTTAACTATATGCCTGATTCCGAAATGCATACGGCTTCTGCCAGAGCTACTGATAAACAGCATCATACTTTAGGCGATTTTCACATAGGTGTTTCTTCCAGAGATGAATCGCTTCCTTTGCAATTCACTTTGCAGACCGGATTGAAGTATTTTGGTATCAAATATCCGCTGGATTATTCAGGCAATGCATCTACAGGTAAGGAGAAGATTGTCCACACCGAAGGAGATGTATGGGGCAAGCTGGATAATGAGCAACGGGTAGGCATCCGTTTCGAGATGGATAACCTGTTTTATTCTTCGGACAGTTTAATGGGCAACTATACTTCACTGGGTTTGAATCCTTATTATATGTTGGAAAGTGATGACTGGCGGGTCCGTGTCGGTGCTCATGTGGATTGGCAGTCGGGAGAGGACAGTGGTATTGATGTGTCTCCTGACGTGAAAGCCGAATACTTGTTCTCGGAGAGTTATGTGCTTTATTTACATGCGCTGGGAGGGCGTGAACTGAATGATTATCGCCGGTTGAATGCTTTTTCACCTTATTGGTCTTTAAACGCCCGGATGCCTTCTACCTATGTGCCACTGAATGCTACATTGGGTTTTAAAGCATCTCCGGTAAATGGTTTGTGGTTTAATGTCTTTGGTGGATATCGGATCAGTAAAGATGAGTTGTTTTGCAATCTGGTGGATGCGGACGGGTATTATTTTACTCATTTCTTGCAGGATAAAGCGAAAACCGCGTATGGAGGTGCTGAATTGAAATACGGTTATAAGGACTGGTTTGACGCTTCATTGAAAGGTACATTTTATAGCTGGAAGACAGACAATGAAAATGAAGAGCTGTATTTAGTGACCAAGCCCAAGTTTGAATTGAATTTCTATGCTGAGGCTAAGGTTTTTGAAGGATTGAAGGTTAATTTGGGCTATGAATATGTACAGCGGAAAGAATATGTGATAGAAGAAGGGAATAGCAGCAAGGATTTTGGTTTGGGCAATATCAGCAATTTGAGTGTGGGAGCCAGTTATACTTTCCTGAAAGATCTGTCTGTTTTTGGGCGTGTGAATAATCTGTTGAATAAACAATATTATTATGAGTACGGCTATCCTGCTGAAAAACTGAATGTTCTAGCCGGGCTTTCTTTGGCTTTTTAGTTAAATAGGCACTCGGAAAGGACTTTTTTAAGAAAAAAAAGCAGAAACATACCTTATTATATAGGTGTGCTTCTGCTTTTTTTCTACTTTTGCCCCAAAATAAAATGGAATACATAGTATTATGCAAAAAAATCTAGTAATAGTTGAGTCACCCGCCAAGGCTAAAACCATTGAGAAATTCTTGGGCAATGATTATAAAGTCCTTTCCAGTTACGGGCATATCCGGGATTTGAAAAAGAAGGAGTTTAGTATCGATGTAGAGAATGGGTTTGAGCCGACTTACGAGATACCGGCAGATAAAAAGAAATTGGTAGCCGAATTGAAAGCGGAGGCAAAGAAAGCTGATATGGTATGGCTTGCATCCGATGAGGACCGTGAAGGAGAAGCTATTTCATGGCACTTGTTTGAAGTCTTGGGGCTGGACCCTGAGAAGACCAAGCGCATTGTATTCCACGAGATAACCAAAACAGCGATACTAAAGGCCATCGAAAATCCGCGTGACATTGATGTGAATCTGGTAAATGCCCAGCAGGCACGCCGTATTCTGGATAGAATTGTAGGTTTTGAACTCTCACCGGTATTGTGGAAGAAGGTAAAGCCTGCTCTTTCTGCCGGACGTGTGCAATCTGTTGCCGTTCGTTTGATTGTGGAACGTGAACGTGAGGTGCATGCTTTTGTCAGTGAGCCGTCTTATCGCGTTACAGCAGTGTTTGAAGTACCTGATGTCGATGGAAATGAAGTTGAAGTGAAAGCGGAATTGTCCAACCGTTTCAAGACCAAGGAAGAAGCACAGGCTTTCCTTGAAACTTGTAAGGATGCGCAGTTCTCTATTGAAGATATAACAACCCGCCCTGTGAAGAAATCGCCGGCGGCACCGTTTACTACTTCTACGTTGCAGCAGGAAGCTGCCCGTAAGTTGGGATTTACAGTAGCGCAGACCATGATGGTGGCACAGCGTCTGTATGAAAACGGACAAATTACCTATATGCGTACGGATTCGGTGAACCTTTCGGACCTGGCTTTGAATACCAGCAAGCAGACTATCTTGTCCCTGATGGGAGAAAGATACGTCAAAGTCCGTAAGTTTGCCACCAAGACTAAAGGAGCACAGGAAGCGCATGAGGCTATCCGTCCTACCTATATGGAGAATGAAACGGTGAACGGAACCGGTCAGGAACAGAAATTGTATGAACTGATCTGGAAACGTACCATCGCTTCACAGATGGCAGATGCGGAGCTGGAGAAAACAACGGCTACTATTGTAATCAGCAACAGTAGCGAGAAATTTATCGCTACCGGCGAGGTGATTACTTTTGACGGTTTCCTGCGTGTATACAAGGAATCATACGATGATGACAATGAGCAGGAAGACGAGGGCCGTCTGTTGCCGCCTCTGAGCAAAGGGGAAAAACTGATAAGAAAAGAAATCCTGGCGACTCAGCGCTTTACCCAATGTCCGCCCCGTTATACGGAAGCCAGCCTGGTACGCAAACTGGAAGAGTTGGGCATCGGTCGTCCATCTACATATGCACCTACCATTTCTACTGTGCAGCAACGCGGTTATGTAGAAAAAGGAAACAGTGAAGGTGTGAAACGCCCGTATGATATCTTGAAACTGAAAGGCGGCAAGATTACGGAAACTACCAAGACAGAGATGACGGGAAATGAAAAGGCCAAGTTGTTGCCTACTGATACCGGTATCGTGGTAAACGATTTCCTGATGGAATACTTTCCTGAAATCATGGACTTTAACTTTACAGCGAATGTGGAGAAAGAGTTCGATGAAGTGGCGGAAGGAGAAAAGGAATGGACTGGCATGATGGACAGTTTCTATAAAGGCTTCCATCCGTTGGTAGATAAGACCATTCACTCTAAGACTGAGCATAAGGTGGGTGAAAGGGTATTGGGAACAGATCCTGTAAGCGGTAAGCCGGTATCGGTTAAGATCGGTCGTTTCGGTCCGGTTATTCAGATTGGTACTGCCGATGATGAGGAAAAACCGCGTTTTGCGCAGTTGACAAAGGGATTGTCGATGGAAACCATTACGTTGGAAGAAGCATTGGATGCGTTCAAGCTTCCCCGTACGTTGGGGGATTATGACGGCCATACGGTAACGGTAGGAGTAGGGCGTTTCGGACCATACGTGCGCTATGACAAACTGTTTGTTTCTATTCCTAAAGGAACGGATCCGATGGAGATTTCTTTGGATGAGGCGGTAGAGTTGATCAAGAATAAGATAGAAGCGCAGGAGAAGAAGTTTATTAAAGTATTCGATGCTGACCCTGATATGCAGGTCTTGAACGGACGTTACGGCCCATACATCAGTTATCAGAAAAAGAATTATAAGATTCCTGAGAATGTAGAACCGGCAGATTTAAGTCTGGAGGCTTGTTTTAAGGTGATTGAATTGCAGAAAAGCAAGGCGGAAACGCGTAAAACGAAAGCGGCTTCAAGAAACAGGGGAACCGTGAATATGGAAGAGGAGTCCGAAAAGCCCGAAGAATCCGCAAAAAGTAAGGCGGCTTCCAAGGTAAAGGGCACTGCAAAAGCAAAAAAATGACACGTATATTTTTAATAGGATATATGGGCGCGGGCAAAACGACTCTAGGTAAGGCGTTTGCCCGTGAAATGAGTCTGAATTTCATTGATTTGGACTGGTTTATCGAGGAACGTTTCCATAAAACCGTTCAACAGCTGTTCTTGGAACGCGGAGAAGACGGATTCCGGGAACTGGAACGGAAAATGTTGCACGAAGTGGCCGAGTTTGAAGATGTGGTTGTTTCGACCGGTGGAGGAACACCTTGTTTTTTTGATAACATGGAGTATATGAATGATTGCGGTGATACGGTGTTTCTGGATGTGGAACCTGCCGTATTGTTCCGCCGTCTGAGAGTGGCCAAGCAGCAACGTCCATTGTTAGCAAATAAAAGTGATGAGGAACTGATGGATTTTATCTGTGAGGCGTTACAGAAAAGACATCCGTTTTATTCAAAGGCGAAACATCTGTTTAAGGCTGATGAGCTGGAGGATAAAAGACAAATTCAAGCCTCTGTTGACAGCTTGAGAAAGAAATTGAATAAATAATTATATATAGTAAAATACACACTCTTTGTACAGAAGAAGAAATGAGAAAATGGCGTATTGAAGATTCGGAAGAACTCTACAACATAACAGGGTGGGGAACTTCGTACTTTGGTATCAATGACAAAGGTCATGTAGTGGTAACTCCTCGTAAGGACGGCGTTGAGGTCGATTTGAAAGAGTTGGTCGATGAGTTGCAATTGCGGGATGTGGCAGCTCCTATGCTGGTCCGTTTTCCGGATATTCTGGATAATCGTATTGAAAAAATCGCGAACTGCTTTAAGCAGGCATCTGATGAGTATGGGTATAAGGCCCAGAATTTTATCATTTATCCTATCAAGGTAAATCAGATGCGTCCTGTAGTGGAAGAAATCATCAGTCATGGAAAGAAATTCAATTTGGGACTGGAAGCCGGTTCCAAACCTGAACTTCATGCGGTGATAGCTGTGAATACAGATTCGGATTCATTGATTATCTGTAACGGATATAAGGACGAAAGTTATATCGAGCTGGCTCTGCTGGCACAGAAGATGGGGAAACGCATTTTCTTGGTAGTGGAGAAAATGAATGAATTACGCCTGATAGCCAAAATGGCAAAGCAGCTGAATGTGCGTCCTAACATAGGTATCCGCATTAAGCTGGCTTCTTCGGGAAGTGGTAAATGGGAAGATAGCGGAGGAGATGCCAGTAAGTTTGGCTTGACATCCAGTGAATTGCTGGAAGCGCTTGATTTTCTGGAAAAGAAAGACATGAAGGACTGTCTGAAACTGATTCATTTTCATATAGGCAGCCAGGTGACTAAAATACGCCGTATCAAGACAGCTCTGCGTGAGGCATCGCAATTCTATGTGCAGTTGCATGTGATGGGATTTAATGTGGAATTTGTGGATATCGGCGGCGGTTTGGGTGTGGATTACGACGGAACTCGTTCTGCCAATAGTGAAAGCAGTGTGAACTACTCTATTCAGGAGTATGTGAATGACTCTATCTCTACACTGGTGGATGCCAGTAACAAGAATGGAATTCCTCATCCGAATATTATTACCGAAAGCGGACGTTCACTGACCGCCCATCACTCCGTGCTGATTTTCGAGGTGCTGGAAACGGCGACTCTGCCCGAAATGGATGAGGATTTCGAAGTGGGTGAAAATGATCATGAACTGGTACATGAACTTTATGAGATATGGGATAATCTGAATCAGAGCCGTATGGTGGAGGCTTGGCACGATGCACAGCAGATACGTGAGGAAGCACTTGATTTATTCAGCCACGGTATTGTGGATTTGAAGACCCGTGCCCAGATAGAGCGTCTGTACTGGTCGGTGACCCGTGAGATCAATCAGATTGCTTCGGGGCTGAAACATGCGCCCGATGAGTTCCGCAAACTGGACAAACTGCTGGCTGATAAATATTTTTGTAATTTCTCGTTGTTCCAGTCGTTGCCGGACTCGTGGGCGATAGATCAGATATTCCCTATCATGCCTATCCAGCGTCTGGATGAGAAGCCCGACAGAAATGCTACCTTGCAGGATATCACTTGTGATTCGGATGGAAAGATTGCCAATTTTATCTCTACCCGTTATGTATCGCATGACCTGCCGGTACATTCGTTGAAGGGAAAAGACGCTTATTATATAGGTGTATTTTTGGTTGGTGCTTATCAGGAGATTCTGGGTGATATGCACAATTTGTTTGGAGATACCAATGCGGTGCATGTTACGGTGGATGACAAAAGGTATTCTATTGATCAGGTAATTGATGGTGAAACGGTGGCCGAGGTTTTGGATTATGTACAATATAACCCGAAGAAACTGGTGCGTACACTGGAAACCTGGGTGACCAAATCAGTGAAGGAAGGAAGAATTTCTGTAGAGGAAGGAAAAGAATTCCTCTCTAATTATCGTTCCGGGTTGTACGGATATACTTATTTGGAATAATAGTATGAAAGAGAAACTGACTATCATAAAAGTAGGTGGAAAAATTGTAGAGGAAGAGTTTACACTTAATCAGTTGTTGGCTGATTTCTCTGCTATAGAAGGTTATAAGTTGTTGGTACACGGTGGCGGGCGCTCTGCTACCAGACTGGCGGCACAACTAGGGATTGAAAGCAAGATGGTGAATGGCCGCCGCATTACGGATGCAGAAACGCTGAAAGTGGTAACCATGGTATATGGCGGACTGGTGAACAAGAATATTGTAGCCGGCCTTCAGGCAAAAGGTGTGAATGCCATTGGACTGACCGGAGCCGATATGAATGTGATCCGTTCGGTAAAGCGTCCGGTAAAAGACGTGGACTATGGCTTTGTTGGTGATGTGGAGAAAGTAAATGCCGGTTTCCTGGCGACATTGATCCGTCAGGGCATTGTGCCTGTTATGGCTCCATTGACCCATGACGGTAAAGGAAGCATGCTGAATACCAATGCTGATACCATTGCCGGAGAAACCGCCAAAGCATTGGCGTCCTTGTTTGATGTGACATTGGTTTATTGCTTTGAGAAAAAGGGCGTATTGCGTGACGAAAATGATGATGACAGTGTAATTCCTGTCATTACTCCTGAAGAGTTTAAAGAATTTGTAGCGCAAGGCATTATTCAAGGAGGGATGATTCCCAAGCTGGAAAATTCTTTTTCTGCCATTGATGCAGGAGTCAGTCAGGTGGTAATAACCTTAGCATCAGCCATTAATGAAGGAAGTGGAACCGTAATCAAAAAATAATTCAAAAAAAACAGGCGGGTGAGTGTAACTTTAGTGTAACTCACCCGTCATTATTACAGAGCAATGCGAGAGATCAGTTTCCGAAACGATATTCTGCCCCTGAAAGACAAACTCTACAGGTTGGCGCTTCGTATTACGCTGAATAGTGCTGAAGCGGAGGATGTGGTGCAGGATACGATGATCAGGGTATGGAACAAGCGGGATGAATGGCCGCAGTTTGAATCCATCGAGGCATATTGCCTGACCATTGCTCGTAACTTGGCAATTGACCGCAGCCAGAAGATGGAAGCACAGAATTTGCAACTGACCTCTGAAGTGCGGGAGATGCCTGATACATTGACGCCTTATGACCGGTTGGCGCAGAACGAACAAATGCAGTTGGTTCACCGTCTGGTCAATGAGCTTCCCGAAAGACAGCGTACAATTATGCAGTTGAGGGATGTGGAAGGAAAGAGTTATAAAGAGATTGCAGATATTCTGCAGATTACGGAAGAACAGGTGAAAGTAACCCTTTTCCGTGCCCGGCAGAAGATAAAACAAAGATACACTGAAATAGAGGATTATGGATTATAAATATATTGAACAGCTTTTGGAACGTTATTGGAATTGCGAAACTTCATTGGAAGAAGAGCAAATACTACGTTCATTCTTTCGTCAGAAGGAAGTGCCTGCTCATTTACTCCGTTACAAGCAGTTGTTTGCTTATCAGGATGTGGAGAAGGAGAAAGGTTTGGGCGATGATTTTGATACCAGAATCCTGACCCGGATAGAAAGACCGGTGGTAAAAGCGCAACGTCTGACTATGCGTACGCGCTTTATGCCTCTGTTTAAAGCGGCTGCAATGATTGCCGTGTTGTTTCTTATGGGTACAGTGATGCAACACGCTATGGAAGGCGGTGATAGTGATACGGTATCGGTACACGATGAGTATCAGGATTCTACTACCGATCCCCAAGTGGCATACGAACCTGTATTGCCTACAGATACGGTGACAAAGATTACCGCTGATGATACCGGTACAGGGACAGGGAAAACAAATTAGAACATTTTCATTTGCTTTTATATAAATATGATAGTTAGTGCTTATTAAAACAACTTTTTAATTCGAGGCTGTGAAGTTTCAATTCTCTCAAATTTTAAATTAACTAACTAAATAATTTTAAAAAGGATTACCGCGTGAGCAGTAATCCTTTTTTGCTTGGTAGATAATTTAATGTAAAGAGAGAGTTATGAAATGAGTTATTTGCTCTTAACGCTTCCGATTCCGGATTTTAGACACTGTCCAAAATTTTGTGTAAATGGAAACAGGATTCAGCTGTAAGTTTGTTCTTATATCTGGATTCTGTTTTCAAAAATAAGCATAAATTGATTCATA